>Ga0257115_1000494_pt1 | contig 34885 bp, 34 predicted proteins | sample SI112_100mmetaG_FD_194465 | JGI IMG/M metagenome (GOLD analysis project Ga0257115, IMG submission 194465) | Marine microbial communities from Saanich Inlet, British Columbia, Canada - SI112_100m | ecosystem: Environmental > Aquatic > Marine > Inlet | place: Canada: British Columbia | collected...
AAGAGCCCGTGGCCGAGGAGGCGCCTGTTGAGGAGCCTGTGGCCGAGGAGGCGCCTGTTGAGGAGCCTGTGGCCGAGGAGGCGCCTGTTGAGGAGCCTGTGGCCGAGGAGGCGCCTGTTGAGGAGCCCGTGGCCGAGGAGGCACCTGTTGAGGAGCCCGTGGCCGAGGAGGCGCCTGTTGAGGAGCCCGTGGCCGAGGAGGCACCAGCCGACGAAGCCATCGAAGCCGCTGCTGACGAGAAAGAGGAGGCGTAACCATGTCCGTCGAAGCCCCCATCGCAGAAGATGTCCTTGAGTTCCTGATCAAGTCCATAGTCGAGGACCCCGATGCCGTGAGCATCTCCACGGGGGGCGATTCCCGTTGCGTGTTCTCCGTGACCGTGGGTGACGGCGACATGGGTCGTGTAATCGGAAAGCGTGGCCGCGTGGCCAACGCCATCCGCACCATCGTGCGCGCTGCCGCCGTCCGCGACGATGCCGAGATAGACGTCGACTTCGTCGACTGACCGGGACCGGTCACACCGGACCATGTCAAATAGACCGGATGCCGCTGATCCGGTCATGCTCGAGGTCGGTCGCATCGACCGACCCCACGGTCTCAGCGGCGAGGTCGTCGTGACCCTGCTGAGCACACGACCCGAGCGCCTTGCGCCCGGGTCCCGCCTCTCCACCGAACGTGGGCCTCTGACGGTCCGCACCAGCCGACCCCACCAGCACAGGTTCCTTGTCCGCTTCGACGAGGTGCCCGACTCTGATTCAGCCGAGCGCTGGCGGGGCGTGGTGCTCACCGCCGAGCCGATCGATGAACCCGACGACGGAACCCTCTGGGCACACCAGTTGATAGGTGCCAGGGTCATCGACCAGCACGGGACCGACCACGGAGTCGTACGGTCTGTCGTCGACAACCCCGCCAGCGACCTTCTCGAACTCGAAGACGGCCGCCTGGTTCCAGCAGTGTTCGTGGTAGGTCACATACCCGGTGAAGAGATCCGGGTGGAGGTCCCCGTCGGCCTGCTGGACGACAGCGGGGTGTGACCTTGCGCACCGAGGTGTTCACCCTGTTCCCGGAGATAATCGATGACTACGTCGGTCGGAGCATCCTGGGTCGAGCGATCGGCGCCGGGAACCTTGAGGTCCACTGCCACGATCTGCGCCTCGCCACCGTCGATGTCCATCGCACTGTCGACGACAGCCCGTTCGGAGGCGGCGCCGGCATGGTGTTGATGCCCGAGCCGGTGTTTGCCGCAGTCGAGACCGTGTCACCGGTCCGACCTTTGATACTGCTCGGGCCGGGTGGCCGGCAGTTCGATCAGGGGGTTGCGACCGAACTTGCCGCCCTCGACGGCTTCTCGCTCCTGTGTGGTCGCTACGAGGGCGTCGACGAACGGATCCGCACAGACCTGTGCGACGACGAGATCTCCATCGGCGACTACGTCCTGGCGGGTGGCGAACTGGCCGCCCTGGTGGTCATAGAGGCAGTGGCAAGGCTGCAGCCGGGTGTCCTCGGCAACGACGAGTCCGCCCTCGACGAGTCGCACTCGGCTGGCCTTCTGGAACACCCCCACTTCACCCGACCCGCCGACTTTCGTGGCCTCGAGGTCCCCGATGTGCTCCGCTCGGGTGACCATGCCCGGGTTGGGCGTTGGCGCCGAGCCGCCTCGCTAGCCCGCACCATCGCGCTTCGCCCCGACCTGATTGACAGGCGTGGCGGTGTCAGCGACGAGGAGCAGGAGCTCCTGGCCGAGTTCGGACTGGATGCCTGAATCGGACACGTCGGGGATCACCGGTGGCGTCAGGTTCGGCGGCGCCTATGCTTGTCGCCCGGTCCCGGTGCTTGATCCCGGGTCCATCCAGATTCCAGTCCCTTCCGGAACGAACCGTTCAAGGACGAGCCATGCAGCCCACAGATCTCGTTGACAGCCAGAACCTCCGCGACGACGTGCCCGACTTCGGTCCCGGCGACGCGCTCAAGGTCCACGTACGCGTCACGGAGGGAAACCGCCAGCGCGTACAGGTCTTTGAGGGGGTCGTGATCCGTCGTCAGGGAAGCGGTGTCCGTGAGAGTTTCACGGTGCGCAAGATCAGCTTCAGCGTCGGCGTGGAGAGGACCTTCCCGATCCACTCACCGGTAATCGACCACATCGAGGTGATGAGCCGGGGAGATGTCCGCAGGGCCAAGCTCTACTACCTGCGTGACCGCATCGGCAAGAAGGCCAAGGTCAAGGAGAAGCGGGACTTCTGACCCGCCGGTTCCGCCCCGGCTGGCCCGTTCCGGCCACCCCTGGGCAGCCGACCACCGCTCCTGTCACAGCTGCTTCCTAGCGTCCCCTCCATGGAGAGGACGCCGGCCGATAGATCGGCCACACCATCTGGCAGCGCCGGGCATCTGGCCCTGGGACGATGGGGTGAGCGTGTCGCCGAGCGCCACTACCGCAGAGACGGCTACCGGGTGTTGGCCCGCAACTGGCGCTGCGGGTCCGGCGAGATCGACCTGATCCTCGAACACGCCGGAACCATTGTCTTCTGCGAGGTCAAGACCCGTAGCTCTGAGGCGTTCGGCCACCCCGCCGAGGCTGTCGACCAGAGGCGCCAGGGTCGTCTCCGTCGGGCGGCGGTCGAGTGGATGAGAGTCGGCGGCTGTTTCGGTGCGGTCCGGTTCGACGTGGTCGCCGTGCTGCCGGGTCGGGTCGAGAGGCTGGAGGCGGCCTTCTAGCAGTGGTCGACTCAGGTACGGGTACGCCTGCCCGTCCAACAGCCGCGGTGCCAGTGGCGCCGCAGATCGGGTGCCTCGACGGGGACCACCACCATGTGGCCCAGGCCCGGTGGTATCTCGCGGTTGCAACCGGGACACGTGTAGGTCTTGGTGGCCTGATACGGCTGGATGAACCTGACCTCGAGTTCGCCGAGAACGCCGGGATCCTCCATTGTCAGACCTGCATCGACAAGAGACAGACCCGTCGACACCGCTTCATCCGAACAGGGCCCATGTCACGAGGAGGACCGCCACCACAACCACCGAGCCGACGTAGACGAGATCGCTGGGTCGGCTCTGTCTGTAGCGCTTCGGGCTGAGTCCCATGGCCCAAGTATCGCCCGTGCCGTCGTGAACTACGCGTGGCCGCCGTAGAGTCGACCTCAGCCGCTCGGAGTCGGCGATCAACGACTCCTCCCGCAGTCTCAGTTCGGGAGGAGCAGTGCTCGCAAGCATCAACTCAGCCACCCTTCTCGGTGTCGGTGGCCATCCGGTCCGTGTAGAGGTTCATGTAGCCAACGGGCTGCCGGCCTTTGGAGTAGTGGGCCTGCCTGACGCCTCGTGCAGAGAGGCCCGTGACCGGGTGCGCGCAGCGCTCGTGTCGAGCGGCCTCGCGTGGCCGTCACAGCGGATAACCGTCAACCTGGCACCCACCGGGGTGCCCAAGGCCGGAGCCGTCCTGGATCTGGCCATGGCGGTCGGCCTGCTCGTGGCCTGTGGCGAACTCGAGCCAGAGACAGTCGACGGCCTGGCGTTTCTTGGCGAACTGGGGCTCGACGGGTCCATCAGGCCCGTTGCCGGAGCCCTCCCCCTGGTTGATGCCGTCGAGGTGGAGGGGGTTGTGGTGGCCCCCGAGAACCGACTCGAAGCCTCCCTCGTCGAGGCACGCCAGGTCTATTCGGTCGGCGACCTGCGGTCCCTGGTACGGGCGCTCCGTGGCGACGATGAATGGCCCGCGAGCCCTGACCTCGCCGAATTCGACGAGATCATCCAGTACCCGGACCTCTCCGACGTACGAGGTCAGCCGATACCCCGTTTTGCCCTCGAGGTCGCGGCCACCGGTGGCCACCACCTCCTCATGATCGGTCCACCCGGAGCGGGCAAGAGCATGTTGGCCCGACGCCTCCCCGGCCTGCTGCCGAGGCTGGATTCCAGCGACGCCCTCCAGGCAGCCAGGATTCGCTCGGCGGTCGGCGAGGAGCTTCCGCCCGGTGGCCTGGTTCGGCGTCCACCGTGGAGGGCCCCGCACCATGGAGCCTCGGCAGCGGCTCTGGTCGGCGGAGGCAGCGGAACCATGAGGCCCGGCGAGATCAGCCTCGCCCACGGCGGCGTCCTGTTCCTCGACGAACTCGGCGAGTTCGCCCCCAAGGTGCTCAACACCCTCCGCCAGCCACTCGAGGAGGGCACTGTCCGGGTCAGCCGCGTAACCGGAAGTACCGAGTACCCGGCCAGGGTCTTGATGGTGGCGGCAATGAACCCGTGCCCCTGCGGCGGCTCTGGCGCCCCCGGAGGCTGTCGGTGCCCCGAGTCGGTGAGGGCCAGGTATGTGAGGCGCGTTTCGGGACCACTGCTCGACCGGTTCGACCTGAGGGTCGACGTCCGACGCCCCGATCCCGGAGAGCTGCTCGACGGAAACCCGGGAGAGACCACGGCGAGCGTGGCAGATCGAGTAGCAACGGCAAGGCAGCGGGCTGTTGACCGTGGGGTGAGGGCCAATTCCGACCTCTCGCCATCAGACCTCGAGGCCGAGGCGGTGCTCGAACCGGCGGCCGTCAGCCTTCTCGAAGCCGCCCTGCACGCCGGTCGACTGAGCGCCCGCGGGTTACACAGGGTTCGTGCCGTGGCCCTGACCATCAGCGACCTCCAGGGTGACGAAGGCAGCCTCGGGGCGGATCTCATCGACACGGCCCTCAGCTTTCGCATCGACCCCTTCAGCCCGGTAGGTCCCAGTGTCAGATAGCCCAATGTCAGGTGGTTCGACTCCAGACGAGGTCGCCGACCATGCATTCCTTGCCGCCCTGGCAGGTCTTCCTGCGATGGGTCCGGCCCGCCTGCGGGCGCTCCTCGGTCTGCTGGGTCCGGCCGGTTCCTGGAAGGTGGCCAGCAGCGGCAGGTTGCCTCGCGAGGTGCAGGCCGTGATAGGCCCACGGGCTGCGTCCGTGGCCACCTCGTGGGTTGAGGCGGCACGCACCTGTACACCCGAGGCCGTACTCGCCGAACTGCAAAGCGTCGGCGTGACCGTGACCCGCCGCGGCGAACACGGCTACCCGCCGGCGCTGGTCGACGACCCCGATCCTCCGGAGGTGCTCTTCTCGACAGGCCGACCGGTGGTCAATGAGAACGGCCCCACCGTGGCGATCGTGGGCACCCGCCGGTGCACCCGCTACGGAACCGAGGTGGCTGTCGAGTTCGGCCGCGGACTTGCCGAGGCCGGGGTCGTGGTGGTCTCGGGGCTGGCATCCGGCATCGACACCGCCGGCCATGCCGGGGTTCTCGCAGCCATGGGCGGCACCCCTCCTGTGGCCGTGGTGGCGACAGGCCTGGACATCGTCTACCCGGCCCAGAACCGCACCCTGTGGCGTCGCGTCGCCGATGCCGGGCAGATCATCTCCGAGGCACCGCTCGGGGTGGGGCCGGCAAGGTGGAGGTTCCCAGCCCGAAACCGCATCATCGCAGCGCTCGCCGATGTGCTCGTGGTTGTCGAGTCTCACCTCGAGGGCGGTTCCATGTACACGGTCACCGCAGCCCTCGAGAGGGACCGGCCCGTTCTGGTCGTGCCCGGCCCAATCCGAAGCCCGGCCTCAGAGGGGACCAACCGCCTGCTGTCTGATGGCGCCGCCCCCGCATGCAACCTCGACGACATTCTGTGCGCCCTCAACCTGGTATGTCTGGAACCGGTCAGCCTCGCCACCAACCACGGTGCTCCACCGGTTTCCGCCGACCCTGCCGACCTCGGTGTCCTCGATGCGCTCGGGTGGGAACCGACAACCCTCGACGGGCTGGCCACCAGGACCCGGCTGTCTCCGGTCCAACTGGGTTCCGCCGTGGGTCGGCTGCAGCGTGCCGGCCTGATCAGCGAGGAGCGGGGCTTTCTACAGCGCTGCTCAGGCAGGGGCGTGCCATGACCGGGCCGACTCCTCCGCCCTCCGACAATGCTGCCCCGAGACCGGCGCCAACTTCCCCGAGTGAGACAAACCACACCTGGGAGATGAAATGAGAAGAAGAGCCCTCACCGCCGTTGTTGTGGCGGCCGCCACGATTGGGGGTGCCCTCGTATCGGCCACCCCGGCCGCTGCCCAACCCCCCGACGCGGTGTCTGATTCGATGGCACCCGAGGAGGACGTTGTCTACCGGCATCCCGTGGAGGGGCCGGTGGTAGACGGTTTCCGGCCTCCCGCCGAGCCGTGGCTGCCGGGAAACCGGGGCCTCGAGTACGCCACCTTTCCCGGAGAGGCCGTAACTGCGGCAGCCGATGGCATGGTCATCTTCGCGGGTCAGGTGGCCGGGACCCTGCACGTCACGATCCTCCACGACGACGGCCTCCGCACCAGCTACTCCTTTCTGGCCAGCGTCGATGTGAGCGAGGGGCGCCGCCTGATGGCGGGTGCGGTGGTGGGCCGGGCGGCTCGACGCGTTCACTTCGGGGTGCGTGACCCGACCGGCTCGTATCTGGACCCGGGGAACATCATCGGCCGGCAACCGGTGTTACGGGCGCAGTTGGCCTCACACGACGACGAGGCGGTTGCCACCGCCGCCGCAGCGGCCCGCCGACGCGAGGAGCGGTCCACCCTGAGCCGTCTCGTCGGGGCTGCCGGCGCAACCGGTGGCTGGGTCGGCGATCGTGTGGCTGACGGGATGGATGTCAGCATCGAGGCTGGTCGCATGATGGTCGAGCGCTACATCTGGACCGTTGCCAGACCCATTGTCGCCATCCAGGCATGGGCCGACCTCGGGGTGGCCCTGACCTCGGCGGTGCTCAGCCCACCCGACTGCACGCCCGTCTCGATCCGACCGTCGCCCCCGGAGGGCCAGCGGGTAGCGGTACTCGTACCTGGCCTGAACGCACCCTCTGACGGCGGGCCGATCACCGAACTGGACATGGCTGCCCTCGGGTTCGCACCTCCCGATGTGATCCGGTTCTCATACAACGGTGGTCGCATACCCGACCCTGACACTGTCGGCGAGAACTGGTTCGACCCTCTCCCGGCGACCGCCAACAGCCCCGAGGCGACGCGCAGGTCCGTCGCCGACAGTTCAATACACCTGGCCGCCCTCCTCGACGATGTCAGGCGCCTTCGACCCGGAGCGACAATCGAGATCTACGGGTTCTCCATCGGCGGAATGGTCGCCGTCTCGGCAATCGGGCAGATGACCGCCTGGGAGGTACCGGCGTCGGTGCTCCTCGTGACCATTGCCAGCCCGCATCGTGGCCTGACGCCTGCCCGCACACTCGAGAGGATCGGCGCCATCCCCGGCCTCGCCGGACTTGACGGATTTATGGGAATCCCCGTGGGTTCACCGATCGTTGCGGACCTGGCATCGGGAACCCGGGCCAGCCTTCCCCCCGATGTGCCCATGCTGAGCATCGGCTCAATCGGAGACCCGCTCGTTCCTGCGGTACGGACCGTGTTTGAAGGCGCCGAGACGGTAATCGTCGGGTCAGGAGGTCTCTTCGAGCACGACGGCCTGGTCAGCGAGGAGGGAACCAGCCGCGAGATCTCCCTCTTTCTTGCTGGAAGGCCCCCGGGGTGCAGGTCGCTCATACACAGGGTCGGAGCAGCCGTGGTGCCCCGACTGATTGCAGGAGCCCACGACATGGTGTCGGTCGCCGGGCCGGTCGATGGCCTTCTTGCTGGCTGAGTTGGTGACCCCGGTGGCCGGTCTCCGGGGGTCGGAGCCCGGTTGACCGCCGGTACACTCCACCCCCGGACAGGCACACCGTGTGTCGTCCACGAGAGATTCATCCCCGCCCACCCACGGTCGCCTCCGGGCGCAGGACGGGGACGAGAAGAACCGATGGGAAGGAGACCACGACATGGCCGTCGTGACCATGAAGCAACTGCTGGAAGCGGGTGTCCACTTCGGACATCAGACCCGCCGCTGGGACCCGAGGATGCAGAGGTTCATCCACGGCGAGCGGTCGGGTATCTACATCATTGACCTCCAGCAGACCCTCGAGCGGATCGAAACTGCATACAAGTTCACCCGTGACCTCGTGGCCGACAACGGTCGCGTGCTGTTCGTTGGAACCAAGCGCCAGGCGCAGGATCCCATCCAGTCCTTTGCCCAGAAGTGCGGCATGCCCTACGTGAACCAGCGTTGGCTGGGCGGCATGCTCACCAACTTCCAGACCATCTCCAAGCGTGTCGGCAAGATGCAGGAGTACCAGCGCATGCGCGACTCCGGCGAGTTCGAGGCCATGCCCAAGAAGGAGGCCCTGCTCATATCACGCGAGCTCGAGAAGCTTCAGAGGAACCTGGGCGGCATCCAGGAGATGGAGTCGCTTCCAGACGCCATCTTCGTCATCGACACGGTGAAGGAACACATTGCCGTTACCGAGGCCAACAAGCTTGGGATCCCGGTGATTGCCGTGGTCGATACCGATTGCAACCCCGATGAGATCCAGTACCTGATTCCGGGTAACGACGATGCCATCCGGTCAGGGAGCCTGCTGTGTCGCATCGTCGCCGATGCGGTCGAGGAGGGACGTTTCATCTTCAACTCCCGCCAGGGCGGCGACGACGGACCATCTCTGCGAGCCGAGGACAAGGCCGCCGAGCAGTCCCAGGCCCGTGACGAGGCGGCGACCGCCGCCGCCGAGCGCGAGGCACGCATGGTTGAGCCTGCGCCTGTTGAGGAGGCTGCGGCTGATGAGCCGGTGGTTGAGTCTGCGCCTGTTGAGGAGGCTGCGGCTGATGAGCCGGTGGTTGAGTCTGCGCCTGTTGAGGAGGCTGCGGCTGATGAGCCGGTGGTCGAGCCCGACGACGCCACTGACGGCGAGGTCACGACATGACCGATATCTCCGCCGCAGACGTAAAGGCTCTGCGCGATGCAACGGGTGCCGGGATGATGGACGCAAAGAGGGCGCTGGTCGAGGTCGACGGAGACTTCGATGCAGCCACCCAGTTGCTGCGCGAGAAGGGCCTCGCAAAGGCCGCGACCCGATCTGACCGCCAGAACGTCGAGGGAGCGGTCAGCATCGCCACCGGAAACGGTCGGGCGGCGCTTGTCCACCTCAAGTGTGAGACAGACTTCTCGGCCAAGTCCGAGCGATTCCTGTCCCTGGCCAACGAGATGGCCCAGGCGGTGCTTACAGACGGAGAATCAGCAGTTGAGGCCCTTGCCCCGGCGCTCGACGACCTCCGCCTGGCGGTCAAGGAAAACGTTGAGCTGGGCGAGGTTCGTCTCGTCGAGACAGATGGCGACGCCGCTCTCGACACCTACCTCCACCTCCAGGACGGGCGCGGTGTAAACGGCGTGATCGTCGAAGGCACGGGTGTCGACCAGGAGACCCTTCACCAGGTGGCCCTGCACATTGCGTTTGCAAAGCCCTCGGTGCTCAACCGCGACGAGGTAGATCCTGATCGCGTCGCAACCGAGAGGGCTGCCCTTCTCGAGATCACCAAGGCCGAGGGCAAGCCGGAACAGGCATGGGAGAAGATCGTCGAGGGCCGCCTGACCGGGTGGTTCCGCGAGATGGTCCTCCTGGAACAGGGTCTCCACGGCGACAAGGTAAAGGTTGCCGACTCACTGAACGGCGGCACGATCACCGGTTTCGCCCAGGCGTACCTGGGAGCCTGAGCCGTGGGTTCCGGGACCGACACACCTGGTGGCAAGACCCCCGCCCGTTGGGACCGGGTGGTCCTGAAGGTCTCCGGCGAGGCTTTCGCCGGGTCAGAGGGATTCGGAATCGACGGCGAGATTGTTGGCCAGATTGCAGCCGAGATCGTCTCTGTCTGTACCGAGTTCGACGTCGACCTGGCCATCGTGGTGGGCGGAGGAAACATCTGGCGTGGAATGTCGGGTGCCGGCGCCGGAATGGACCGTGCCCAGGCTGACTACATGGGCATGCTCGCCACGTCCATCAACGCACTCGCCCTCCAGGACACGCTTGAGCAGTTGGGCCAGCCGACACGTGTCCAGACCGCAGTCCACATGGCCCAGATCGCCGAGCCGTACATCCGGCGACGGGCGGTCAGGCACCTCGAGAAGGGTCGGGTAGTCATCTTTGCCGGCGGAACAGGCAACCCGTTCTTCACGACCGACACAGCAGCGGCGCTTCGGGCCGTCGAGATGGAGGCCGGAGCGGTCCTCAAGGGGACGCATTCAGGAACCGACGGGATCTACACGGCTGACCCGCTCCTCGACCCCTCTGCCACCCTCCTCGACGAGGTCAGCTACCTCGATGTCATCCAGAAGGGCCTCAAGGCCATGGACGCCACGGCGATCACGCTGTGCATGGACAACAACATGCCGATCGTGATGTTCGACCTGATGAAGACCGGAAACGTTCGGTCCATCCTCGCCGGGGAGCCCGTCGGTACGCTGGTCTCCTGAAAGAGGGAGTTCTGTGAGCGACGAGATGATCATGATGGTCCTTGAGGGGGCCACCGAGAAGATGGCCGATGCCGTAGCCCATACGCGCCGCGAGTTCTCGACCGTCAGAACCGGCCGTGCCTCGTCTGGGCTCTTCGAGCGCCTGACGGTCAATGCCTACGGCGTCGATATGCGTATGCAGGAGCTGGCCAGCTTCTCGATACCTGAGGCGCGGCAGCTGTTGATCACCCCACATGATCCGTCCAACGTCCCCGCCATCGAGAAGTCGATCATGACAGCCGACCTGGGTCTCACCCCGAGCAGTGACGGGCGCACCATTCGTCTGGTGTTTCCCGACCTGACCGAAGAACGGCGCCGAGATCTGGTACGAATGATCAACGCCATGGCCGAAGAAGGTAAGAACCACCTTCGAGGGCTGAGGCGGAGCGCCCGAAAGGACCTCGAGGACTATGGGGCCGAGGGGCACGTTTCCGAAGACGACATCAAGTGGGCCGAGAGCCAGTTGGATGACCTGATCCACAGCCATGAGGGTCAGGTCGAGCAGGCTCGCTCAGCCAAGGAGGACGAACTGCTCGAGGTGTGAGCCTCGACAGGTGGTCCAGACAAGTTCAATGGGAGGTTCCGTGGACGAACAACAGAACCCGGGAGTCGGGCAGCCAGGTCAGGTCTTCGAGGAGATCCGTATTCTGGGACTCGAGACGGCTGACGACAGCGTAGAGCCCGGTCGATCCGTGTTCGACGAGCAGCTGGCCAGTCAGGACCTTCCACACTGGACCGAACAACCCGCCGCTGCCGAGACAGCCGCGTCTGCTCCGTGGTCGGGCCTCGACGACTCCCCGAAGTGGGCAGATCAGGTTCCGGCCGACCACGAGTCCCAGCAACCGGTGGGAATGATCGACAAGTCTGATGCAGCCGCTCTGTTCTTCGACGACGACCCTGCCGGTCCGGGTGCGGGCGGCATGGAGTTCAACCCGCCACTGTTGCCGCCCGAGAGCCCGCAGCAACCTCAGGCGGCGCCGGCGGTGGCAACTGCGTCAAGGCCCGATGCTCCCGCACGGCGTGGGCCGAACGGCGGCGGCGGTATGGGTGGCGGTGGCCGCAGCGACGCCCGTGACATGCCCATGGCGATCATCACCGGTATCGCACTTGGTGCGCTGGCACTGATTGCCTTCAAGTTGGGCACCGACGCAACCCTCGCCCTGGTAACCGTGGTTCTGACACTGGGGGCAGCCGAGTTCTTCCTGGCCGTACGCCGAGCCGGGTATCAGCCGGCGTCGCTGCTCGGGATAGTTGCCGTCGCCGCTCTGAGCCTTGGTGCCTACTGGCGCTTCGAGGCGGCCATTCCGCTCGTGCTCGGGTTGACCGTGCTGTTCTCGCTGCTCTGGTACCTGACCGGAGTCGACCGTGACGCTCCGATGCTGAACGTCTCGGTAACGATGTTCGGGGTTCTCTACATCGGTCTGCTCGGGTCCTACGCAGGCCTGATGCTGAGCGATCCGAACGGTATCGGCATGCTGCTGGCGGCTGTCCTGGTCACCGTCGGCTACGACACCGGAGGACTTCTGGTCGGAAAGATGGTTGGGCGCACGCCTCTGGCGGCCGTCAGCCCGAACAAGACCATGGAGGGCCTCATCGGTGGCATGGGCGTCGCCTTCGCCGTTGCGGTGCTCGTCGTAGGGCGGATCACCCCCATGGGGCAGGCGCCCGGCGATCTGGGTTCGGCATTCGTACTCGGTGTGGTCGCTGCCCTCGCTGCGCCGTTGGGCGACCTCTGCGAGTCGATGATCAAGAGGGATCTCGGAATCAAGGACATGGGAACCGTCCTTCCCGGCCATGGTGGGTTCCTCGATCGGTTCGATTCCCTGCTGTTCGTTCTGCCGGCCACGTACTACACGGCGCGCCTGCTGGACCTCTTCGCCGCCTGAGTCGGGTTATCCGGCCCAGCGGCAGTCACCTGACGTCACCCCAACTGGATGCCAGCGACCACAGTCGCCGTTCTCGGGTCAACAGGATCCATAGGCACCCAGACCCTCGACATAGTTGCCGCCCGACCCGACGATTTTGACGTCGTGGCCCTCGGGGCCTACCGGTCGGCTGATCTGCTCGTCGAGCAGGCAACGATCTTCCGTCCCAGGGTGGTTGCCGTCGCAGATCCGGTGGCGGCAGCCGATGTGGCCGCCAGGGTCCCGGCCGGCATCGAGGTCCTGTCAGGAGCCGACTCCCTCGCAGAGGCCGCTGTTGTCGCAGACGTGGCGATCAACGGCATCGTGGGTTTTGCTGGGCTGCCGGTAACCCTGGCGGTCCTGGAGGCGGGCAATCGGCTGGGACTGGCAAACAAGGAATCGCTCATTGCCGCCGGTCCGGTTGTGCGCCGGGCACGTCAGACCCCTGGAGCCGAGTTGCTGCCGGTCGACAGCGAACACTGCGCCATCCACCAGTGCCTGCGTGCCAACGACAACCCTGAACGCGTCGATCGGATTGTCCTCACGGCCTCCGGTGGTCCGTTTCGGGGCCGTTCCCGATCCGACCTGGAGTCGGTGACCGTCGAGGAGGCCCTGAACCATCCCACCTGGTCGATGGGTCCAAAGGTCACGGTTGACTCGTCCACCCTCATGAACAAGGGGCTGGAGGTAATAGAGGCGCATGAGCTCTTCGACGCCGGATACGACCAGATCGATGTGGTCGTCCACCCGCAGTCGATAGTCCACTCGATGGTCACCTTCACCGACGGTGCCACGATTGCCCAACTTTCCCTTCCTGACATGAGGCTCTGCATGGGCTATGCGCTGGCCTACCCGGATCGGCTGGACCTGCCCTTCGGCGAGGTCGACTGGGCGAGCCTGAACCGGCTCGACTTCGAGCTGCCCGATCGCGAGGCGTTCCCGTGCCTTGACCTCGCATACAGGGCGGGCAGGCTCGGCGAGACGGCACCGGCATGGTTGAGCGCAGCCAACGAGGTTGCCGTCGGGTCCTTCCTGTCCGGGAACCTGGCATGGGTGGCGATAGCGGAGGTGCTTGCCGAGGCTCTCGAGTCCTGGCCCGGTGGGGTCGCCGACAGCATCGAATCGGTGCTCGACGCGGATCGACGGTCACGTGAGGTCACCGTCGCTCTGGTCGAGCGAGTTCGATGAGCACCCTCATTCCGGAGGGCGACAGGCTGGTCCGATTGCTGCTGCTAGCCGGGGCACTGGTTGCCCTGGGTCTGCTCGGCAGCGTGTCGACGATTGTCGTCGTCCTGTCCTTCGTCTTCATGCTTGCGTTCCATGAACTCGGCCACTATCTGGCGGCACGGTGGACCGGAATGCAGGTCACCGAGTTCTTCATCGGGTTCGGCCCGAGGCTCTGGTCGGTTCATCGGGGCGAGACCGAGTACGGGATCAAGGCCATACCGGCCGGTGCGTACGTGCGGATTACCGGCATGACCAACCTCGAGACGGTCCCCCCGGATCTGGAGCACCGTACCTACCGGGCCCAGTCCTATCCCCGGAGAATGGCGGTTGCGGTTGCGGGCTCAGCCACCCATTTCCTCGTGGCGGTCGTGCTTCTGGCGATGCTCTTCGGTGCTGTCGGCCGCCCCGACCCAACGGAATGGACGGTCAGCGAGGTTGTGGCCGGGTCGACTGCCGACGAGATCGGTGTCCTACCGGGTGACAGGATCCTGTCGGTCGCCGGTGTCGAGACCACCGGGTTCGACTCGTTTGGCCGGGTCGTCCGAGTCGTTCCATCTCACACAGTTGAGATTGTCGTTGAGCGCAACGGCGTCCGTAGCGAACATTCGGTCGTCATGGGTGAACGTCCCACACCGGTCGGAACCATGGAGGGCTTTTTTGGTATCGGTGCCGAATACCCGATGAGGCGGGTTGGTCCGGCTGAGGCAGTGACCGACGCCGTCAGCCAGTTCGTCGACCTGGTGGCCATCTCGATAGAGGGCCTGGCCCGGTTCTTCACCCCGGGTGGACTGGCAGGCTTTGTCGGCGGAGCAGTGGATGGTGGCGGCCCGGACACGGGAATCGTCGTGGCCTCCGGCACTCCCGATGATGCCCGGATGTTGTCGATCTATGGGGTTGCGCGCCTCGGGGGAGTGGCCCTCGAGAGTGGACTGGCCAACTTCTTGTGGTTTCTCGTCCTCGTGAACGTGTTTGTGGGTGTCTTCAACCTGGTGCCACTGCTTCCTCTGGACGGTGGACACGTGGCCATCGCCACCTACGAACGTCTTCGCTCGCGGGGCGGACGCCGCTACACAGCCGACGCTGCGAAGTTGATTCCGCTCACCTGGGCGGTGGTGACCCTTCTCGTCGGGGTGGCCATCATTGCCCTCTACCGGGACATAGTGGACCTGCCAGACTTCGGCTGAACACACCGGTAGCCTCCGTGACGTGGAGGTTCAGGCGACGTTTCCCCGACGCGAGACACGCCAGTTGATGGTCGGCGACGTTCCAGTCGGCGGCGGTGCACCGATATCGGTGCAGTCCATGACGGTCACCAGGACCGCCGACCACGAGGCCACCCTTCAACAGATCTACGACCTGGCCATGGCTGGGGCCGACATCGTGCGCTGCACCTGCAATGAGATCGAGGCTGCCGAGGGCCTCGCCAGAATCGTGCCCCGGTCACCTGTGCCGATCGTCGCCGACATCCACCACAACTACAAGATGGCTCTGGCGGCGCTGGAGGCAGGTGTCCACTGCCTTCGCCTGAACCCCGGCAACATTAAGAACCCCGACCACATCCGAACTGTGGCCTCCGAGGCTGGGGACCGTGGCGTTCCCATCAGAATCGGCGTGAACGGTGGGTCGCTGCACCCTGACCTGTACCGGAAGTACGACGACACCGTCACGGCCGAGGCCATGGTTGAGTCGGCTCTGACCGAGGTCGGCTACTTCGCCGAGGTTGGGTTCGACAAGATCAAGATCTCCGTCAAGGCTTCAAGCGTGCCGCTGATGGTCGACGCCTACCGACAACTCGCCGAGGTGACCGAGTACCCGCTTCATCTGGGCGTCACAGAGGCTGGGCCCCCACCTGCGGGCCTCATCAAGTCGTCTGCCGGTATCGGGGCACTGCTGGTCGAGGGCATTGGAGACACCATCAGGTACTCGCTGACGGCCGATCCGGTGCAGGAGGCACGCGCAGGTCGCCAACTTCTTGAGGCCCTCGGCCTGCGCGAACGAAAAAACGTGGACCTGATCGCCTGTCCCAGCTGTGGTCGCGCCGAGGTCGACGTGATCACCATTGCCGAGGAGGCGATGGAAGCCTTTGCCGATCGCGAGATCCCACTCCAGGTGGCCGTAATGGGTTGTGTTGTGAACGGTCCCGGCGAGGCCCGCGATGCCGACCTGGGTATAGCCGCAGGCAACAAGCGGGGCCACCTGTTCGTGAAGGGTCAAAACGTGGCAGTTGTTCCAGAGGACGAGATGGTCGATGCCCTTGTGGAGTGGGCCGAGTTGATCCATGGCGAGGGGGTCGAAGCCGCCCTGGCCAGGGTCGACACCGAGAAGGCCGCCCGGGAGGCGGAACTGGACCGGAGGCGCCTGCTCTCCGATCAGGGTGAGGACGCCAACGATACGGGTGCTGTGATCGAGGCAATCCGGCGACAGTCGGGCTGAAATCGGGCGGCCTCCCTGGGTCGAATGCCCCTGAGCGCACCAGCCCTACCTCAGGTATGATTGCCGGTCGCGTGCATCGTTCGTGTTCGACGACGAGGCGTGGGCTTTGCCCACGCCTTTCGTTTTCGGTGGTGGTCGATGCGTGACAGACCGAAAAGACCGAATACAGGAGAGGAGGAGCCGTGGGTGTGACCGACCGGGTGGACATCATGGCGGCCCCTCTGTGTGAGCGTGTCGGCGTCGAGTTGATCGACGTCGAGTTCGAGGGTGGAATCCTGCGGCTCACCATCGACCATCCCGAGGGTGTGGGGATGGAGTCGATTGCCAGCGTCACCCGCGAGGTATCTCGTGCCCTCGACCACGAGGACCCGATTGGACCGTCCTACACGCTCGAGGTGACCAGCCCCGGACTCGAGCGCCGCCTGAAGCGCCCTGCGCACTTCCTCAAGGCACTTGGCGGCCAGGTAGCCCTCAAGACACAACCCGGAGTCGATGGCGACCGCCGCCTGTCGGGTGCGCTCGAGGCTGCCGATGCCCAGGGGGTGTCGGTTCGTTCGGCAGATGGCGCTCTCCGCTCCATTGCCTACGACGAGATCCTCCAGGCACGCACGGTGTTTGCCTGGACTCCGGAGCCCAAGTCGACTCGCCGTGATGGCGGCAGCGGCAGCCTGCCCTCTGCCCCGGCAGCCGATTCGACGGTGGCCCCAGCGGCAAGAACTGAGAGTACTGAGAGCACTGAGAGAAAGGCCGGCACATGAACCCCGAGATGATGGAGGCCCTTCAGGCCCTTGCCGGAGAACGCGGGATCACCCTTGACACCCTCTTTGCAGCGTTGGCGGATGCCCTCGAGTCGGCGTACAAGCGGATGCACGGAGCCCACGAGTTCTCATGGGTGACCATCGATCCCGACACCATGGAGATCCGGGTCTTTGCCCAGGATCTCGACGAGGAGGGCGAACCGGTCGGCGAGGAGTACGACGTCACTCCCGACGACTTCGGCCGCATCGCGGCCCAGACAGCCAGACAGGTCATGACCCAGCGCATTCGCGAGGCCGAACGCGACCTCAAGTACGAGGAGTACGCAGGACGCGAGGGAGACATCGTCACGGGAATGATCCAACAGACCGATGCCCGCTACACCCTCCTCGACCTTGGTCGGGTCGAGGCACTGCTTCCGCAGGCCGAGCAGGTTCCCTTCGAGCGGCCTGAGGCCAATACCCGGCTGAAGGCCTACATCGTCGAGGTGCGCAAGACGGCCAAGGGCCCCCAGATCGTTGTCAGCCGCACCCATCCGGGTCTCATCAAGCGACTCTTCGAACTGGAGGTGCCTGAGATCGCCGACGGTGTGGTCGAGATCAGGGCCTGCGCCCGCGAGCCCGGACACCGCACCAAGATCGCTGTCGGTTCCAACGACTCCAATGTCGACCCGGTCGGCGCCTGTGTCGGAGCACGGGGCGCACGTGTCCGTATGGTCGTGAACGAGTTGCGTGGTGAGAAGATCGACATTGTCCCCTTCTCGGAGGACCCCGCCGACTTCGTGATGAAGGCCCTTTCCCCCGCCAAGGTCAAAGAGGTCCTCATCGATGAGGAAACCGGAACTGCAACGGTGATCGTGCCCGACTACCAGCTTTCGCTTGCCATCGGCAAGGAGGGCCAGAACGCACGTCTTTCTGCCCGGATGACCGGCTGGAGGGTGGACATCAAGAGCGAGACCCAGGTGGCCGAGGAGGCTGCATACGCCGACATCGAGTGGGCCGAGGGCGAGTGGATCCTCGACGAGGCCACCGGCGAGCAGGTCTGGAAGCCCGCCGAGGGCGGCCCGGCAGTTTCAGCCGACCAGTGGACCGAGGCAGCGGTTGCCGACGAGGAGTCTCCGTCAGAGGAGGCAGTGGCCGAAGTTGAGGCTCCGGTTGAAGGCGAACCGGAGGCCGACGAGGGGTCGGACGCTGCTGGCGAGGCAGTGGCCGATGATGACGTTCCCGAGGACTCGGATGCCGCTGATGATCAGGCATCCGATGAGGCTGAGGTACCGGCCGGCGACGAAGACACCGAGTCGGAGCCGCAGGCATAACTCCCGAACGGACCTGCATCGGTTGTAGGCGCAAATCGGCGACAGCCAACCTGGCCCGCATCGCCTGGAGCGACACCACCGGTGCACCAGTGCCTGACCCCAGAGGGTCCGGTAGGGGTGCCTGGTTGCATCTTGATGCCGATTGTGCCGCACTTGTAGGGCCTGATGCCCTCTCCAGGGCTCTGCGGAGGGCGGTCGGCCGTGTTGAGGCCGACAACCTGCTGGCCCGGTGGCCTACGATGGTGGGGTGGACGGCCCAATCGAAAGGGTGATCGGGGTCGCTGGCCGATAGCGTCAATGGCCGGTCCCGCCCACAGGCCCGGAGTGCCGTACCCCTGAACCGGTAGGGCAGGTCTGAACCGGAACTTCCGTCCAGCAAGCCCTCGATTCGACAGGACATCAGAACCACAGTGCCGAAAAACATCCGCGTCTACGAGTTGGCGCGAGAACTCGGGATGACCAACGCGGAGGTCCTGGACCTCTGCAATTCCCTCGGAGTTGGTACCAAGAGCCACTCGTCGGGCATGGTTGAGCCACAGGCTGACCGGGTGCGGCGCAAGGCTGTGCGGGAGGGCCTGACGCGCGACGAACAGCCTGAGGAACCCGGGGCCAAGAAGCCGGCGAGGAAGAAGAAGTCTGAGCCGGTCCCTGAGCCTGAGCCGGTCCCTGAGCCTGAGCCGGTCCCTGAGCCTGAGCCGGTCCCTGAGCCTGAGCCCGTCCCTGAGCCTGAGCCCGTCCCTGAGCCCGAGCCCGTCCCTGAGCCAGAGCCAGAGGCACCAAGGGCCCGCGTAATTTCTTCAAGCGGGTCATCGGCTCCACCCCGCCGTGATGTCGAGCCCGAGGTTCCTGTTGAGGCTCCTGTCGAGCCGGTCCATCACGATGAGGCACCCTCGGTGCCCGATCCGGCAGCACGGGTCGACAGTGGAAAGCGGCTGCCTCCTCCAGGGTCCACCCCACCTCTGTCATCATCCGGAAAGCCGATTCCTCCGCCCCCCGGTCCTCCGGTGTCCGACTCGGGTCGCAGGATCCCCCCACCTCCGGGTGGTGGCGGACGCCGCAACGCACCTCCTGCAGGTGGCGCTCCTGGCCGTCCCGGCGGACCTGCTCCAGCGGGCAGACGGCCACCGATGGGTGGCGGTCCACGACAGTCGGTTCCAGGTGCGGGCCCGAAGCCCGGTGGTGGTCCCGGTGGACGTCCCGGTGGTGGTCCCGGTGGGCGTCCCGGTGGTGGTCCCGGCGGGCGCAGGCCGCCTCGCCGCAAGGGTCGCAGGCGTCGCAGTCGCGAGGAACTCCAGCCGATGGACATGCCGAGCTACACGCCCGATGACGCAGCCGTCCCAGACGGGGTGATTGTCGTCGAACGTGCCTGCACCGCTCAGGAGCTGGGACCGAAGGTGAACCGGACGGCCGCCGACGTCATCCGTTTCCTCATGCAACAGGGCGAGATGGTCACAGCTACACAGTCGCTGTCCGACGACATGATCGAACTGTTCGCAGCCGAACTCGAGGTCGAGATCCGAATGGTGGATCCCGGCGAGGAGCAGGAGGTCGAGCTGCTCAAGTTGCTGGACGTGGTCGACGATGACGATGACGACGACGCTCCGCTGCGACCGCCGGTGATCACGGTCATGGGTCACGTTGACCACGGCAAGACCAAGTTGCTCGACCAGATACGCAACACCAACGCAGTCGATGACGAAGCTGGCGGGATTACCCAGCACATCGGTGCGTACCAGGCCCGTTCAGGTGACCATGCGCTCACCTTCCTCGATACCCCCGGGCACGAGGCCTTCACCGCCATGCGGGCACGTGGGGCTGGAGCAACCGACATTGTTGTTCTGGTCGTCGCCGCCGACGATGGCGTCATGCCTCAGACGGTCGAGGCACTCAACCATGCCAAGGCAGCCGACGTTCCGATCATGGTCGCCATCAACAAGATCGACCGGGAGAACGCAGATCCGCAGAGGGTGTTGAGCCAGTTGGCCGAACACGACCTGGTTCCCGAGGCATGGGGCGGCGACACGGTCACCGTCGAGGTATCCGCACTCGTAGGCACCGGAGTCGACGAACTTCTTGAGCACCTTCTTGTGCTTGCAGAGGTCGAGGACCTTCGTGCCGATCCCGAGGGCAGGGCGCAGGGGGTCGTGCTCGAGTCGTTCCTCGACATCGGGCGAGGTCCGGTGGCCACGGTTCTGGTCCAGCGCGGAACCCTCAGGGTCGGAGACCCGATGGTTGCCGGTGCCGCATGGGGACGCGTGAGGGCCCTAGTTGACGACAGTGGCGAGCAGGTCGATGAGGCTGGCCCATCGGTGCCTGTTCAGGTACTGGGTCTGTCCGATGTCGCAGATGCCGGCGAGGGCTTTGTGGTCGCACCCAACGAGAAGGTCGCCGGGCGCGTGGCTGACAAGCGCGGGCACTGGCGACGGGTGGCGAACATCGGTCGTGATGCCCACGCACTCTCAGGTGGAGCCAGGCTCGAGGACGTCTTCGAGCAGATCCAGAGGGGCGAGGTCGCCAACCTGAACCTCGTCGTGAAAGCCGATGTCAACGGTTCGCTCGAGGCCGTAACCGAAAGCCTCCGCAAGCTCGAGCGCGACGAGGTGAAGCTCTCGTTCGTGCACCGTGCCGTTGGTCGGATAACCGAGAACGACATCCAGCTGGCAGCCACGTCTAACGCCACGATTATCGGATTCAACGTGCGGCCCGAGCGCAAGGCCCGCGAGTTCGCCGACGCCGAGAAGGTCGAGATCCGTACCTACGAGATCATCTACAAGCTGATCGAAGACGTCGAGGCTGCAATGCTCGGCATGCTTGCCCCGGAGTACGAGGAGATCGTCACCGGCGAAGCCGAGGTACGTCAGGTCTTCTCGGTTCCCCGGATCGGAAAGGTTGCCGGTTGCTATGTCACCAGTGGCACGATCACCCGCGGATCCAAGGTCCGGTTCCTGCGCGATGGCACGGTTATCTGGAACGGTGATGTCAGCTCGCTGCGTCGGTTCAAGGACGATGTGCGAGAGGTCCAGTCCGGATACGAGTGCGGTATCGGCCTGTCCGACTACCAGGACCTCAAGGACGGGGACGTGATCGAGACCTTCGAGAATCGCGAGCTGGCCCGCACCTGAGCGGTCGACCATGGCACGGGCACGACGCCGCCCCGCAGGCGGAAGGCGCGGATACGACAGGACCGACCGGCTCAACTCGCTGCTCTTTCGGATCCTTGCCGAGGAGCTCGAGGTGATCGACGATGAGCGCTTCGGGTTCCTGACCGTTACCGGTGTCAGCACAGACCGGGACCTCACAATCGCCAGCGTCTTTGTCACGAGTGACGCCGAGGGCGAGGAGCTGTTCGAGGCGCTCGAGGAGCATCGGCCCCGACTGCAGAAGGCCGTTGCCCAGCAGGCGAGGCTTCGACGGGTGCCACCGCTGCGTTTCGTGTCCGATGAGGCGGTTCAGTCCGCCGACCGGATCGAGGCCATCCTCCGTGACCTCGAGGCCGGAGATGCCTGATCCATCTGCACTGTGGGCCGCATGGTCCCACGTCTGGGCCGGCACCTGATGTCGGGCCGACAGCCAGGTCCAGATGGCATTGCCGTCGTGGACAAGGAGGCTGGATGGACCAGCCACGATGTGGTGGCAAAGGCGCGGGGGGTCCTGGGCACGAGAAAGGTGGGCCATTCGGGAACACTCGATCCTGATGCCACAGGTGTCCTGGTTCTCGGTGTCGGTCGAGCCACCCGCCTGCTGCGGTTCCTGACGCTCCTTCCCAAGACCTACAGGTGTCAGATCCTGCTCGGAACCGAGACGTCCACCCTGGACGCATCAGGAGAGGTCATCGCTGAACACGACATGTCAGCTGTCCGCCTGGGTCAGGTCGAGGATGCCGCCGAGGGGTTCGTCGGTGACATCTCCCAGGTGCCTCCCATGGTGTCGGCCATCAAGGTTGACGGCCGGAGGTTGTATGAGATCGCCAGAGAGGGCGGCGAGGTGGAGCGTGCAGCCAGACCTGTGACCGTCTACCGGTTTGACATAACCGGAACGGATGACCCGGGGGTCTACGAGGCCCTTGTGGAGTGCTCTTCAGGAACCTATGTCCGCTCCCTTGCCGCAGACCTCGGAACGGCGCTCGGCGGCGGCGCACACCTCGACGGCCTTCGTCGCCTGTCGGTGGGCCCTTTCAACGATGTCGAGGCGACTTCTGTCGAGAAGATCGACCTGCTGCCCATGGCCGAGGCCTTCAGGGGTCGAGAAGGGGTCGTGGTCGACGAGGATGTGGCAGGCGATGTTGCCCACGGGAAGGTAATGGACCTCGACCGCCTCGGGGTTTCAGGAACAGGACCGTGGCCTGTCCATGCCGTCGACGGTTCCCTGATAGCCGTCTACGAACCCCACCGTGAGAGGGCAAAGCCGGCAGTGGTGCTGGTGGGCTGATGTTGTGAGCCTCGTGAACGTGCTGCTCCTGTTGGCCGGTGGCCTTGGTGCCGGAGTCGTCAACACCATGGCTGGTGGCGGTTCCCTGCTCACCGTCCCCCTCCTCGTGCTGGCGGGGGTTCCCGGGACGGTCGCAAACGGCTCCAACCGGGTCGGAATTCTCACATCCACGGTGACAGCGGCTGTTGGATTCCGCCGGCTGGGATACTCAGGTCTGTCCAGGGTTCTCCCGGTGCTGGCTCCTGTGGCCGTCGGGGCTGTCATCGGGGCCGTACTGGTCGAGCAGTTGACCGACGAGGCGTTCGAGCGTGCCTTTGGGTTCCTGATGGTCCCGCTGCTCCTCATCTCACTAAGGCCGCCCCGGGTGTCGGCATCGTCGACTGGCCCAACCTGGTCGGGGCCGATGGCGGCGACCGTGTTCCTGGGTATCGGCATCTACGGGGGAGCATTCCAGGCCGGGATCGGCCTTCTCCTGGTGCTGGCCCTGTCACGCTCAGGTGTCGACCTGGTGCTGGCCAACAGCATCAAGGTCGTGGTGGTCCTGGCCGTGACGGTCATGGCCCTGCCTGTGTTCGTGATCGGAGGCAGCGTCGACTGGGGGCCGGCTCTGGTACTGGCCGCCGGATATGCGGTCGGAGGCTTCCTGGGGGCCCGTGTCACCGTGACCGGGGGCGAGAAGGTGATCCGGCCTGTACTTGTCGTGGCTGTTGTGGGCTTTGCCGGCCGGCTGATCGGCCTCTACTGAGGCATAGCCCGGGACTGCCGGGGTATCAGATGCCCCTGACGGTTCCGAGAGTTTCGCTCATGGATGCCTGCATTGCGCCCAGGTCCTCAGTGATGGTGACAATGCGAAAACCCTGCTCGATTCGTCTGGCGGCGAGGGTCGGGTTGGCGTGGATTCCGGGCACGACACCGTGGCGGTCGGAGGCCTCCACGATGGCGCTGAGGGCGTCATCGAATGCTGCCTCGCCGTCATGGTTGCCGGGACCGAGTCCCAGATTCATGGAGAGGTCAGATGGGCCCACGTAAATGGCGTTGACGCCGGGGATGGAGAGGATGTCGTCCAGCGCCCGGAGGGCGCCGCTTGTCTCGATCATGGGAATGCACTGGGTCGAAGCGTTCGCACCGTGGACGTAGTCGGCACCGTAGATGACGGCCGCACGGGTAGGGCCTGTGCTCCTGTTGCCGACTGGTGGGTACATGCACGACCTCACCGCTGCTTCGGCCTCCTCGGCCGAGTTGATCATGGGGACGATCACGCCCGTGGCGCCTGCATCCAGGCACCAGCCGATCGCAGATGGATCGTTCGCCGGCACGCGGACGAGTGCCCTTGGTGAATGTGGATGAATCGCCTGGAGCATCGTTGTCAGGCCGCTGCGGCTTACCAGCCCGTGCTGCATGTCGATGCACAGGTAGTCGAACCCGAGCAGGGCTGCTGCCTCAGCGGAGACCGTTGAAGACAGTTTCAGCCAGCAGCCCAGTTCGGTGGACTCGGGATCAAACGGTGAAGGTAGTTGGTGCAGAGCCATTATGGGACCCTACCCTCGCGGTGGTAACGGTCTTCTGTCGGCATCGCTGCCCTGATTCGCACACACCTGCCAAGCGTTCTGCCCATAGCCTGTGATGCCATGCACGTACATCGACAGGATGACACGGCAGCGGTCGATGCGCGGACCGTGGCGACGCTGGGCACATTTGATGGTGTTCACCTCGGGCACCAGGAGGTTCTGGGCAGAACGGTCGAAGAGGCCCGTAAGCGCGGAATTGCCGCGGCGGTCGTCACCTTCGTCGAACATCCGGCGCAGGTGCTGCGATCCGAGAGCGCCCCACCCCTCCTGACCGGCCTCGAGGAGCGGCTTGAACTGATTGGCAACTGCGGAGTCGACCACGTGTTCCTGGTTGAGTTTGACGAAGCCGAGTCGCGCCGGACGGCTCTGGAGTTCACAGACGAGGTCCTGTTGGGATGGGCAGGCGCAGAGGCGCTGGTGGTCGGTTATGACCTGCACTTCGGTCACCGTAGAGAGGGCAATCTGGCATTTCTGCAGGAGGTAGGTCGTGAGCGGGGGGTCGAGGTGATGAGCGTCGATGCGCTCAAGGAGATGCCCTTGACGTCCGAACCAATCTCGTCGACGGCCATTCGCAGGGCCCTTTTGGGAGGCGACGTGGCGCATGCCGCCCGGATGCTCGGGCGGCCGTTTGTTGTCAGCGGAGAGGTGGTTCGCGGGGATCAAAGAGGACGACAGATCGGATTCCCGACGGCGAACATTCCGCTGTCTCCGGAGAGTGCCATACCGGCCGATGGTGTCTATGCGGGCTGGCTGGAGAGGCCCGACGGGTCCAGGCATCCGTGTGCGATAAACATCGGCAGGCGTCCGACCTTCTACCTGCATGCAGAGCAGTCTCTCCTCGAGGCCCACCTGCTGGACTTCGACGGTGACCTGTATGGAGAGGTCTGCAGGGTCTCCTTCGTCGAATTCCTACGAGGTGAGCGCCGGTTCGACGGCGTCGAGTCCCTGGTTGCGCAGCTCAAGGACGATGTGATCGGGGCACGCAGCATTCTTGGCTGCTGAGCAGACGGCCCTTTCCGTCTGGACGAACCGGGTTTCCCGGGTCCGTGTGGACGCAGGAGGGAACCTCGAACTATGGTCAGACCATCAGACCAGAGACCGTTCCTGAGCGCCAATGATCACCCGCCTGAACCACGCGGTGCTCTACGTGCGCGATGCACGTGTTCACCAGCGGTTCTACGAGGACATCCTCGGATTTGAGACCGTGGTAGCGGATCCCTCCGGTGCGTTCGTGTTCATGCGGGCCGGTGAATCCCAGAACCACCATGATGCGGTGTTCTTCACCATCGGCCCGGGTGCCTCCGAGTCCGACGCCGGACGCGGATCGGTAGGCCTCTACCACATCGGCTGGGAGGTAGCGACGCTCGCCGAACTCAATGAGATGAGGGGTCGCCTCGAGGCCTGCGGGGCGCTTGTGGGTGCCAGCGACCATGGTGGCAACCTGAGCATCTACGCCCGTGATCCCGACGGCCTGGAGTTCGAGGTCATGTGGTTGGTTCCCCGCTCCGAATGGGGAGAAGCCGAGACCGAGGCGCTGATAAGGCCGCTCGACCTTGGCGCCGCAATGGACCGTTTCGGTGCGAATCGCCCAGGCGGAGGCTGATTCATGACCAGTGACGTTGTCGACGAGACCCGTCAGGCCTTCACCAGGATCGAACACACCACGGTCGCCGACCAGGTCCGGGACCAGCTGATGGATTCGATCAGGGACGGCCGCTTCGGTCCAGGTTCCAGAATTCCCGCAGAGCGGCAACTCTGCGACGAGTTCGGGGTGGCCCGCACCAGCGTGCGTGAAGCCATCCAGCAACTGGTCTCGCTCGGTGTCGTCGAGAGGCGCAACAGCCGCCTGTTCGTAGTCGAGTACCTGGGCGTCGTGTCGGCTCCAGCCGACGGGTTGAAGCGACAGGTACGCGAGTTGTTTGAAACGCGCCGGATTATCGAGATTTCCATGACGGGCCTGGCAGCGTTGAATGCAACCGATCCCCAGCGAGCCCAGATAGACGAACTGGCCGCGGAGTTCAGCCCCGGATTGGACCTGCGGGCGTTCAGGGACCTGGATCACAGGTTCCACGCTGCGATCGCATCGGCATGTGGCAACCCCCTCCTGGCTGAGCTCTACGGTCGGGTGCTGAGGGCCCTCTTCGAGTCGCCGGCCTTCGCATCCATCCTCTACACCAGCGCCAATCGGCGAGAGGTCGACGAGATCATCACCCGTTCGGCTGAGAGCCATGACCAGATTGCCGCAGCCGTCTCTAGCGGTGACCAGCAGCAGGCAGCATTTCTGGCGGGCGAGCATCTCGCCGACGTGGAACGGCGAATGCTCAGCCAGCTCATCTGAGAATCGATTGGGAGAACGGTGACAGACGACCCCCGCTACGTGTACTTCCTGGACGACAGCGCATTCAATGACACCGACAGGCCGGGGTTTCGGCGTCGGATCATCGACGGTGACCATCTTCAACTGTGCTTCTGGCGGATAGAGGGCGGCGCCGTCGGCTCGTTCATCCACCGTCACGAGGACACTGAACAGTTGGGCATCGTCTTTCGGGGATCACTGGATTTCCGAATCGGCCAAAGCGAGGACACCGAGCACAGAACGGTGCTGGAGCGCGGCGACGTCTACATCGCAAACCCCGGGATCTGGCACGGTGACAGCACCTTCCACGGAGACGACGAGTACGGCGAGTGCTGGATACTTGATGTTTTCGCACCCCCACGTCCCGACCTGTCGCCGGAGGTCTGAGCGGCATGGGCGACTGGCGACTGGCCGTCGACATCGGGGGAACGTTCACCGACATCGTCTTGTTGGACGGTGAGGGCGGATCCGTCCACGTCGAGAAGACGCTGACGACACCGGGTGCCCCACTGGATGCGGTTCGCAGCGGTATCACCAGCCTGCTTGCCCGAACGGGTGTGGAGCCTGATGAGATCACCGCCCCGATAGTCCATGCGACAACCCTCGTGACAAATGCCCTTATCGAGGGCAAGACGGGAAGGGCCGCCCTGGTGACGACAACGGGCTTTGCCGACACCCTCCTCATCCGTGATGAGCACCGGTACGACATGTACGACCTGCAGATCGAGTTTCCGGATCCGCCGGTTCCCAGAGACCGGACCTTTGAGGTCGGCGAGAGGACCACAGCGCAGGGAGTGGTCGTGACGGAGCCGTCACAACAGGACCTCGATGGGCTTGCCATCCGGTTGCGCGAGGCCGACGTCGAGTCGGTCGCTGTCTGCCTCCTCAATTCGTACGTGAACCCGCACAACGAGCGCGTCGTTGCCGATCACATTCGCAGCCAACTCGAAGTTCCCGTATGCGTGTCTGCCGAGATCTCCCCGCAGATCCGCGAATACCCGAGGATGATCACCGCTGCCTGCAATGCGGCAACCATGCCGGTAATCGGCCCCTACCTCGATGAGTTGCAGAAGTGGCTGTCCTCCGAGGGTTTCGGTGGCTCGGTCCTGATGATGTTGTCAAACGGTGGGGTCGTGTCAGCCGAGGATGCGGCGCAGGCACCGATCCGTCTGGTCGAGTCCGGACCTGCGGCCGGTGCGCTGGCCGCTCGCTGGTTCGCCCACCGGATGGGAGAGAAGCGTCTCCTGGCGTTCGACATGGGTGGAACAACGGCGAAGGCCACCCTCATCGAGAAGTTCGAACCGGATCTCATTAACACCTTTGAGGTGGCACGTATGTACCGCTTCAAGAAGGGGTCCGGGTATCCCGTCTCGGTTCCGTCGGTCGACCTGGTTGAGATAGGGGCCGGGGGTGGAAGCCTGGCACGGGTGGACCAGTTCGGCCTGTTGAAGGTGGGCCCAGATTCTGCTGGTGCCGATCCCGGCCCGGCCAGCTACGGGCAGGGCGGAACTGTTCCGGCTGTCACCGATGCAGACCTTGCTCTGGGCCTCCTTGATGCCGACGCCTTCCTCGGCGGCGACATGCCGCTTGACGCAGCGCTGGCCATTGAGGCGATATCGGCTGTGGCCGACGGGTTGGACATGTCACCGGTCGATACCGCCGCCGGTGTCCACGAGGTGGTCAACCAGAACATGGCAGCAGCGGCACGAATGCATGGTGTAGAGCGTGGCGTGGATCTGCGTGGAGTGACGATCCTCGCCTTTGGTGGAGCAGGCCCGGTCCACGCCTGCGGGGTCGCCGACCTGCTCGAATCAGACAGGGTCGTGTTTCCTGTGAACGCGAGCGTCCTCTCGGCATTCGGCACCCTCGTCTCACCCGTACGGATCGACCTCGCACGGTCCATGCCCAGGACCCTCGAGAATCTTGACGAGTCCGAGCGGGATGACCTTCTGGCTGAACTCAGGAACGAGGGCCGGCGTGTCCTTATGGCGGCCGGGGTGTCAGAGGATGCGGTCGGATTCCGGTATGGGGTTGACGCCCGGTACGTCGGGCAGGGAAATGAAATAACTATCTGGGTCGACGAAGGCAACTCATGGACCGCTCCCATGGACCAGGTGAAGGATGCGTTTGAAGAGGAATACCGGCGCATCTACGGCCTCGCCATCCCCGACGTGGGGATTGAGGCTGTGACCTGGAGGTTGTCGGCCTCGGCCGAACTGGACGAGGTCGAGCCGTCCATGGCCAGTTCCCAGTCGTCCGGAGGCGATGGTTCGACGAACAGTCGCCCAGTCGTGTTCGACCGGGGGTCGCCTCCGTTGGATACTCCGGTCTACCAGCGCGACGAACTGACACCGGGATCCCACTTCGAGGGTCCCGCCGTGGTTGAGGAACGTGAGACCACGTCGGTCATTCGCCCGGGGTGGGCGGTCGAGGTGGCCGGTGACGGCAGCCTCGTGGCAACAAGGACACGGCAATGAGCGGGTTCGATCCCATCGAGTTGGAGATTCTCTGGCAGTCGCTGATTGCGACCGTCAACGAGCAGGCTCGTGCGCTACAGCGTTCGGCATTCAGTCCGATTGTGCGCGAGGCAGGTGACCTGGCCAACGCAGTGTTTGACCGTCGGGGGCGCATGGTTGCCCAGGCCGTCACGGGTACGCCTGGTCACATCAACTCACTGGCTATCGGCGCTGCCAGCATGCTCGAGGAGTTCCCGGCAGAAACCCTTGTGCCGGGTGATGTGCTGGTCACCAACGACCCCTACAAGACAGCGGGCCAGCTGCTGGATGTAACCGTGCTGGTTCCTGTATGGCGTGCGCCTTCGGGCACTGACCAGCCGGTTCCTATCGCCTTCTTCGGCTCAACCATCCACCACACAGATGTCGGTGGTTACGGAATAGGTGCCGGCGGCCGCGACTGCTTCGAGGAGGGCCTGTGGATTCCGATCTGCAAGCTCATGAAGGCCGGCGAACGCAACGCCGACGTGTGGCGCTTCATCTTGTCCAATGTCCGCCAACCAGACCATATGGCGGGGGACCTGCACGCCCAGATGGCCTCGGGTGAGGTGGGGGCACAGCGTCTCGAGGTTCTCTGCGACTCCCACGGCCTTGATGACATCGAGGGCCTGGCCGACGAGATCATCAACCGTTCCGAGGAGGCGACGAGGGAGAGCATCCGCGGCCTCACCTCGGGGTCATACCCGGCAAGTGCCGTGCTCGACCTCGCCGACGGCAGCCGGATCGACATCGTCTGCTCGATTCAGGTCGATGCCGAGGCCGGTGAGATAACGGTGGACTATGAGGGAACCTCCGATGCAAGCCGGTGGGGAATCAACGTCGTGCGCAACTACACACACGCCTACACGACGTTCACGGTCCGTTCGGTTCTGAACCCGGAGATACCGAACAACCACGGGAGCCTCAGCCCCATCAAGATGCTGGCCCCGGAGGGGTCGATCGTGCACGCCGTCCTGCCACAGCCTGGAACGGCCCGTCACGTGGTCGGGATGTTCCTTCCCAATGCTCTCCTCAAGGCACTCGCCCAGATCAGGCCGGAGGAGTCGATGGCCGAGGGATCTGGAGCAGTCTGGACGATGCAGGTGAATGGAGCCCACGAGGACGGAAGACCGTTCATCACAGCCATGTTCACCTATGCAGGTGGCGTAGGTGCGAGGGCTACCAAGGCGGGCCTCTCGGCCTGCTCGTACCCGACCGGCGTGTCAGCCGTCCCGATCGAGGTGGTCGAGGCCTCGGCGCCGATCAGGTTCCACAGGAAGGAGTTGCGGCGCGGTTCGGGTGGAAGCGGTGCCCAGGTCGGTGGCCTGGGTCAGACGATCGAGTTCAGCGTGGACACGTCACGCGACTGGGAACTCAACGCTGTGACAAGCAGGCTCGACGAGCCACCACAGGGAATATTCGGCGGCGGACCCGGTGCATCGGGGTCGTTCATGGTCAACGGCGAGCCTGTCACCACCCAGAGCCGGATCACCCTCGGACCCGACGACGTGGTGTGTCTGGAACTGCCGGGTGGTGGTGGTTTCGGAGAGGCACCGTGATCGATATCGAGCACCACCTCACCTTCTCGGAGTCGTGGAGTCGGAGCGTCGAGCGCAGGGGCGACCATTCGTTTCTGGTCTTCGAGGACTCGGAGGGTGTGGCCTCAGGTTGGACTTACGGAGAGTTCGACGACGTGGTCTCACGGGTTGCGGGAGCGCTGTCCTCCCGTGGTGTTGTGGCCGGGTCTGCGGTTCACATGGCCCTGGCAAACTCGCCGGCGTTCGTGGCCATCTGGCTGGCTGTCGTCCGCCTCGGGGCATGGGTGGTTCCCTCTGACCCGATGGGAAGCACGTCTGAGTTCGAGGGTCACATCAGGCGCACCTCGCCAGTTGTCGGAATCTGTGAGACGTCGAGGTCCGCTGCCTATCTGGAGGCCTGCGGCTCCCTGCCCGTCATCCAGGTCGACGAACAGGACCCGGAAATGCCGGTCCTGCTGGGTGATCGACTGTCGTCCCTGCCCGACACAGGGCTGACGGACAGGGCCGGGGTAATGTTCACCTCGGGCACCACCGGAGAGCCGAAGGGCGTTGAGGTGACCCAGGCCAATTATGCGTTTGCGGGCCGAACGATGGCCGAGGCTGCATGCCTCGATGAGACCGACCGCCAACTGGTCGTGCTTCCCATGTTTCACGTCAACGCCCAGTACTACTCGTTCGCATCGGCCATCTGGGCCGGAGCCAGCGTGGCGCTGATGTCGTCGTTCTCAGCCAGTGGCTTCATGTCACAGGCGGCCCGCCACGGTGCCACGGCGGCCAGCCTCTTCGCCGCTCCGCTCCGGATGGTCCTCGCAAGGGGGGGTCCTGTCGAGGATCTGAGGCTCCGCCACTGCTGGTATGCCCAGAACATCACGGCCGACCAGTACGAGACTGTGTCCGACTGGTTTGGGTGTCGTCCGAGACAGTTGTACGGAATGACCGAGACCATCCCGGCGGTTCTAACCGATGAGGCAGGTGACCCCGAGCCGTCTTCGATGGGACGGGTGACCACTGGTTGCATCGTCGATGTTCAGCGACCAGACGGCACCCCGGTGGATGTCGGCGAGGTGGGCGAGGTGGTTGTCGGTGGCGAGCGTGGCACTTCCCTGTTCGCTGGTTATCTCGATGACCCTGAAACGACCGGGGCCAGCTTCCGCGATGGCTGGTTTCTCACGGGTGACCGTGCAAGCCGCGATGAGACGGGCAGGCACTACTTCGATGGTCGGCGCTCTGATGTATTGAAGGTCGCCGGCGAGAACGTTTCCGTTGTCGAGGTCGAGGCCGTACTGGCCCAGCATCCCGGGGTACTGGAGGCTGCCGTCATCGGACGTGATGATGAGATCCGCGACGAGCTGCCTGTCGCCTTCGTTGTGGCCGACCCCTCTTCATCACCACCGTCGAGGGCTGATCTGGACGGGTGGTGTGCAGAGCGGCTGGCCAAGGTCAAGCGCCCCGTCGAGATCACGTTCCTCGACGAACTCCCGCGCACCAGCGTTGGGAAGATCCGCAAGTTTCAGTTGAACAATTCCGAATCTGGAGAGGAATCCCCTATATGAGCATCTTCACCACCGAGTTGCTGGACTCCTTCGACTCCTCGATCGTGCCCCAGCCCGAGGCCGATACTCTGCCCCCGGTCATCTACACCTCCGAGGAGTTCCTGGAGTTCGAACGCGGAGCCATCTTCGACCACGAGTGGGTCTGTGTCGGCCTTGCCAGCAGGGTCCCGGATCCCGGCGACTGGTTTACCGTCGACGTGAACGAGGAGAGGCTGATCATCACACGCGACAAGGAGGGTGTCGTCAGGGCGCTCTCCTCGGTCTGCCAGCACAGGGCGCAGGCGATCTGCGAAGGATCCGGCACCTCGACCACCTTCAAGTGTCCCTACCACCATTGGATCTACGGCCTGGATGGTCGACTGCTGGGCGCTCCTGCCATGGAGAGGACCGAGAACTTCGACAAGAAGGACTGGGGCCTCCCCAGCGTCCTGGTCGAGGTCTGGCAGGGCTTCGTGTTCATCAACTTCGATGCCGATGCGGATCCGTTGGCGCCCACCCTTGAGCGGTACAACCCGTATCTGGAGCACTACGACCTGGCGAATTGCCGCTGCACCGACACGGTGGTGCTCGAGGACATGCCCTGGAACTGGAAGATCATGTTCGAGAACTTCAACGACGGATACCACGCCACGAAGCTTCACGAGTACATCCAGGACTTCTGCCCGAGTGAGCTATCGAGTTTTCCAGTCCCATGGGACGACGACAGCAACGTCATCTTCCGGGAGGCCGGCTACCTCCACATCGATGCCGGGTTCAACGCAACGCACAAGGCCCTCTACCCGGTGTTCCCTGACTTGACTGAGGAGGAACGGTGGAGGTCAACGTTTGCCCTGATTCCGCCCAGCCTGTGCCTGGGAACGGCACCCGACCAGGCGTTCTACTTCATCGTCCGACCCAAGACGGCATCAACGATCGACATTGAGATCGGAACTCTCTTGCACCCTGCCACGTTCGAGCACCCCATGTTTGAACAACTTCTGGAGACGGCGAGCGCCGGCATCCAGGTGTTTGTGGACCAGGACCAGGACGTCACGAAGAAGGTCCAGGTGGGCCTCAACTCCCGCTTTGCCCCGAGGGGCCGTTACTCATGGCAAGAGGAGTCCCATATCCAGTTCAACCGGTGGCTGGTGAAGCGCTACCGGGAGCGCTGGCCGGCTGGATGAGGGACCGGTAGTTGTCTGATTTGAGGTATTGGTTGTCCATCGCTATGGTCTGACGGTCAGACCGAAACTGCCCGAAGGGGAAGAGGGGAATTCCGAAATGAGAAGGTCATCAAAGATTCTGGTGCTTGTACTCACATTGTCGCTCGTAGCCGCTGCTTGCGGTTCTGACAGCGACGATGGTGGTGCGGCTCCGGCTGTTACTACTGCGGCTCCGGCTGCTACGGCGGCGCCTGCTGCTACTACTGCGGCTCCGCCTGTTACGGCTCCGGAGGCGGCTCCTGTGGAGGTTTCCACGGTTGGTGAGCATCTGGGTGATGGTTCTTTGGGGACTGTCGAGGTTGGTCCTGGTGAGGCGATCCAGATTCGTTCTTTGAACGCGATCACCGGTGATGTGGCTTTCTTGGGTATTCCCAATGAGAACGGCATCAGGATGGCTGTTGAGGATTACGGCCAGATTGGTGGCCATGACGTTGATCTTGGTACGGGCATGGATGATCTTTGTTCTGCTGATGGTGGTCAGGCTGCGGCTCAGACCATTGTCGCTGACCAAGACGTGCTGGGTGTGATTGGTACCAGTTGTTCTGGTGCTGCTACGGCTGCGTCGCCTCTGATTTCTGAGGCTGGGATGGTGATGATCTCTGGTTCGAACACGTCACCTGCTCTTACAAGCGATCTGGCTGGTACTGCGGGCAAGAACTACAACCCCGGCTACTACCGCACAGCTCACAATGATCTCTACCAGGGTGCTGCTGCTGCGAACTTTGCTTTGGATGTGTTGGGTGTGACGACGGCTGCTGCGATTCATGACGGCGACCCCTACACCGAGGGTTTGGCTACAGCGTTTGCTGATGCGTTTGCTTCCGGTGGTGGAACCGTTACCGGGTTCACTGCTGTCAACAAGGGTGACAGCGACATGGTGCCTGTCTTGACTGAGGTGGCTGCTGGTTCGCCTGAAATGTTGTTCTTCCCGATTTTCCAGCCTGAGGGCGATTTCATTGTCCAACAGGCTTCAACGGTGTCGGGTCTTGAGAACACGATCATGATGGCTGCCGATGGTTTGTTGAACTCCAACTTCCTGGCTGTGGCCGAAACCGCCGGAATGTTCTTTTCTGGCCCCGATGTCAGGTACGGCTCTAACTACAACCAGTCCACTGGTGAGACAGCCGCTGACGTGTTGGCCGACTACAAGGCCGAGTTCGGCGAGTCGCCTGCTGCACCGTTCTGGGCGCATTCCTATGACGCCGCTGCATTGTTGATGGATGCCATCGCTGCAGCCTCCTATGAGGACGGTGGTGCATTGATCATCGACAGGGCCGGTGTACGCGAGTACCTCAACGGTGTCACCGGCTACTCGGGTCTGATTGGAACGATGGCCTGTGACGCCTACGGCGACTGTTCGTCATCGAAGATCACCGTCATCCAAAACATCGACACCGCCGACTACGACGCCTCAACAGCCAACGTCGTCTACGAATACGCACCCCTGGGAGCAACCCAGGTAGGCGACATCGCAGCCGGCGCGGTGACCCTGGCTGCTGTTTGTCCTTCGCCGTTGGTGATTCAGACGGATTGGTTTCCTGAGGCTGAGCATGGGCCGATGTACCAGATGATTGGTGATGGCTATTCGGTTGATGCTGACAACAAGGTTGTGAGTGGTCCTGGTCAGTTGGGTGGTGCGCCTTTGGGTATTGACATTGAGGTGCGTACTGGTGGTCCTGCTATTGGTTGGGCTCCGGTGTCTTCGTACATGTACACCGATGATTCGATTCATCTTGGGTATCGGTCCACTGATCAACAGGTCTTGG
>Ga0257115_1000508_pt1 | contig 33832 bp, 28 predicted proteins | sample SI112_100mmetaG_FD_194465 | JGI IMG/M metagenome (GOLD analysis project Ga0257115, IMG submission 194465) | Marine microbial communities from Saanich Inlet, British Columbia, Canada - SI112_100m | ecosystem: Environmental > Aquatic > Marine > Inlet | place: Canada: British Columbia | collected...
AATTGAAGTGCAATCACCAATTGATGTTACTGGTATGTTTAAGTTTTCTAATTCATTAGAAAGGTTTAGATTTGGGTTGGCTCCCATAGCTATGATCACTTGGTCTGCTTCATCTGCATAATTAGAGCCTTCATGGTGATAGAGAACCTCTTTTTCGGTAATTTCATCAATGATAACGTTTGTTAGTAACTTAGCTCCATGCTCCTTTAAAAGGTGGACCACCCTTGAGCGTCTTACAATGCTGAGATTAGGGCCCAGGTTGTTAGTGGGCTCTAATACTTTGACTTTCCTGCCTCGCTCAATTAAAAACTCAGCCAATTCAAGGCCAACCAAATCGCCGCCTATAATAATAATATTTTTTGAGATTGGCATCCACAATTTGCTAAGCATTCTAAGGGCTGAAACATTTCTTAAAAGTTGAGAAGCTCTTCCAATGGTTAAAATAAATTGTTGAAACAGAGATAGTTTTTTTATGGCCATTGGATCAGTTCCAAAAAGCAGTCCTCTTAATTGCTCACCATCAAATACATGCTTGTTATCTTTGCCTTTAATTTTAGGAGCGTCTCTATTTGCACCGGCCGCAATAATGACATGGTCAGGATTAAAGTTTTTTATAGCTTCAATGGTCCCCAAGGTATTCATTCTTATTTTTACACCCAAATCATTCAGTGCATTTTTTAAATAAGTAATTAGGCTTTCATTAGGCTCATATGCTAATGCAGCAAGCCTAACGGTGCCCCCAATATCTTTATCTTTTTCCCATATTTCAACATGATGCCCTTTCATGGCGAGCAAACGAGCAGATTCCATTCCACTTGGCCCAGCACCAATCACTAAAATCTTTTTTTGCTCAGCTGACGAGCAAATAATGTGTTCATTATTATGTTCATTTCCAAGTTGAGAATTTACAGCACATATCATGGGTTTGTTGATGAAGATTTGACTTACGCAGACATAGCAATAAATGCAGGGTCTAATAAGATGCTCTTGCCCAGAATTAATTTTATTAGGAAGGCCTGGATCAGCTAAAAGCTTTCTACCCATTGCCAAGAAATCAAAATCATTATTTTTTAATCCTGTTTCAGCTACATCAAGCTCAATTCTGCCCACAGCAATGATCGGAATAGATAGGGATTTTTTTACCATTTTTGCAAATTTTAAAAAACCACCAGGCTCATGAACAAGAGGAGCTTCAGTGAATGCTATGCCTTTACTGGTATTTCCATATGCACTGACATCTATTGCATCTGCACCAGCTTTTTCAGCCAAAGAGGCGGTGATTAAAAAGTCTTCAGGAGTAATACCATTATCAATCCTATATTCATTAGCGTCTAATCTTACAATAATAGGAAAGTTCTCAATTTGTTTTTTTACCTCTGAGATAATTTCGATTAATAGTTGCGCTCTCTTTTCTGTGGTTCCCCCATATGCATCGGTTCTTTTATTAACCGCTGGAGATAGAAAGCTTGAAATAAGATATCCATGACCAGCATGGATTTCTATGGCATCAAAATTTGATGCTTTCGCTCTTTTTGCAGCATCAACAAAATTCTGGACTTCAACTTTTATCTCTTCAACTGTTAATTCGTGATACCTTGGACCTTTACCATCTGGCCCACCAGCTTTAATAAATGTCATGATTTCTTCTTGAGTTAACAGCCCAAACATATCACTTGGTTCAGATTTTGGGATAGATGGAACAGGTATTTGCCTGCCTGCAATAGTATCTTCTTGAGCAATTTTACCGCTGTGATTGAGCTGAGCAGCTATTTTTGTCCCATGTTGATGAATACGCTGAGTTAATGATTGAAGATCAAGAATAAATTCATCCTTTGAAAAACCTATCATAAAAGGCATTGAAGCACCTGCTGGCCAAGTGATCGCAGAAGTCTCTAATACAATTAGGCCGACTCCGCCACGAGCTCGTTCTTCATAATACGCCTCTAATTGTTCGGTTGTATGACCGTCCTCGCCAGCAAAATTAGAACCCATTGCAGCCATAACCATTCGATTCTTTATTTCCAAACTACCAATAGAGCCAGGGGTACAGATTAGAGGGTGTTTAACTGTTTGATTCATTTAACTTATTGCTTTTAATAAAAATTTTATCTTATATTATTCTATAGATTCAATTTACAGGTGAATAGTATGAGTGATATGGATAGCAAAATTCAAGAAATCCTTGATAAGGAATCAATTAGAGATTTGGTTCACATTTATTGCAGGGCAGCTGATCGACATGACCATGATTTAATGAGAGAGCTTTATCATGAAGATGCCTACGATGATCATGGTTCGTTTTTTAAAGGAAAGGCTATGGAGTTTATTGACATGCTCCCTGAGATTCAAAAATCTATGGGGATTTTGCATCACAATGTCACTACACATAACATCAATATGATGGGCGACAAAGCAGAGGGTGAAACATATATTCTTGCCTTTCATCAAGTTCTTTCAGACTCTGGAAACTTTGATGTTTTGATTGGGGGGAGATATTTCGATATTTATGAAAAAAGAGCAGGTATTTGGAAATTTTTAAGTAGGGCGGTAGATGCTGACTGGGCTTATGTTAATGACCCTTCAAAAGTTAATCTTGACCACCCCATGATAGAGGGTGCAAATATTGGGACCTCTAACTCAAGAGACCCATCATATAAATACTTAAAATCTTTGAGGCGCGGAAAGAGAGATTAAATTAATTGCGTTAACTCTCTGAAGTGCTTGCGACAAAATACTTTGTAGGAGTCATTACCGCCAATCTTAATTTGATCACCATCCTTAACAACCTTACCTTGCTCATCCAATCTCACAACCATGATTGCTTTTCTGCCGCAGTCACAAACTGTTTTTAATTCAATTAAGTTATCTGCTAAAGCCAAAAGTTGTGAGCTGCCTTCAAAAAGTTTGCCTTGAAAATCTGTACGAATTCCGTAACACATTGCCGGAATATTTAGCTCATCACTAACTTTGCAAACTTGCTTTACCTGCTCTGTTGTTAGAAATTGCACCTCATCAATCAATATGCAACTAATCTTTTTTTTAATTTTTTCCTGCGACACAAAATGAAAGAAATTAAACTCTTGATCAACAGAGTGAGCATCTGCTGTTAATCCAATCCTTGAATGAATCTTGCCATCATTGCTATCTGCATCAATTTTTGGAAGAAATAATAAGGTTTCCATGCCTCTTTCGTGATAATTATAATTAGATTGAAGCAGGGCAGTAGACTTGCCTGCGTTCATGGTTGAGTAAAAAAAGTGTACTTTAGCCAAAAATCAGTTTTGTATTGGTTCTGAGTAGAATTGACTGACCCATTTTCGAAACTTATTTATTGGTCCGTCTCCATCACATAAGATCGGATCAGATACGTAGCTTTTGTTATCCCAAATAGGCATATCATCCAAGACACCATTAGCTATTCCATCAATGATAGCCATTCCTAACTCATCCTCTATATCCTTAGAGACTCTCATTGACCATCTTAAAATTGAGTGAGAATTATCTACGGGGCAAGATGCATTTACCATAATAAACTCACCTCCGCTTGGAGGTAAATTGATCATTTTCAAACCAACGGTTCCAAGACCCCATGATTCTCTTGTAAAAGTAGTGGAAAACATTCCATGATCTTCAACTTTGTGCTCCTCGGAAACACTATCATTATTAGGATCCATTAATGTTTCAGCAATTGTTTTTTTGTAGATTCCATCTATGATTGCCTCAGTCTCAGGAAGACTTGGGGAGCCATGAACTTTTGGAAAGTGAGCCTGATCTACATCATTCTCAGCTATTTCTTGTAAGACAGTATTGATGTTGTAGTCATAGTGATAAACCTTTCCCCATTTATCATCATCCCCATTAAAGCCTTCTATTGTAGGAACTTCCCATGTTGGTTCTTCTTGATGAAGGTGGTGCCAGGCCCAAATAAATCCATTAACTTCTACAACTGGGTAATTAAAAATCTTAGTATCCTTTGCCTTGGGAGGGAAGTTTTTTGCATATGGTATTTCTGCGCAGGTTCCATCTGTATTCCATCTCCAAGCATGGAATGGGCATTCAATTGTTTCTCCGTTAACGCAACCACCTTCACCTAAATGAGCTCCTAAATGCGGGCAAAATGCATCAAGGACAGTTGCAGTTCCACTTTCAGTTCTAAAAGCAACAACTTCTTTTTCGCAAAACTTAAGAGATTGAACTTCACCTGATTTGAGCTCATGACTTCTTGTAACACAGAACCAACCGTTAGGCATTGGAAATGGAAATTCTTGTTTTGGCATTTTTTACTTCCCTTGAACTTTATATAATAGGATATCAAATTATATTTACTTTCACTTATTAATAAAAATTAATTTTTGTCATGATTTCATTATTAATATTTCTAATCAACATATTTTTTCATAAAAGTTGTACTAAAAATTACGAGTTATATTATTGTTAAATATATTTTAGAAAATGTATGATTAATCAAAACCAGGGGAAATAGATTATGTCAGAACTAAGATTTGTTAAAACACAAGAGCAGTTAATTGAAGCTGCAGAAAATAATTTAGAATTTTTTGATGCCAAGATGAATGCTATTAAAGCTTGGTATAAAACTGAACCTGGATTAATCGAGAAACTAATTCCTGCTCCGTTGCAGCCACACGCAGATCCAATGGTCAGGATTGTAATTTCCCGTGTTTTTGTTGACTTAAATGGCGGCATGGAATTTGGAGCGGCTACCTTTGGCGTGAACTGCATGTATCAAGGCAAGGAAGGGATATATGAAATCACAATGCCTATGGAAACTGAGGGCGTGGTAGTCGGCGGAAGAGAAACTTATGGAGAGCCTAAAAAAATTGCTGATGTAACTGCCTCCAGGGACGGAGATAATTGTGTTGCAACGGTAACAAGACATGGAATTACCTATCTTGAGCTGAAAGGTAAAACATCTGATGAGTTAGAAACTTCATCATTTACCGATGATGTTTACTGCTTCAAAGTTTTCCCTTCCTGTGAACAAAACAAAGCAGTAGACCAGAACCCTTTATTAGTCAGAATCAACATGCACAGAACCCAATCAGTTCATACAAAGCTTGACGGTGAAATTATTCTTCGCGAATCTCCAATGGATCCTGTAATTGATTTACCAGTTAAAGAAATGGTTTCATTAGTTTGGGAGGAAGGCACATCATCTTCTAATGCTTCTGTGGTGGAAGAAGTTGATGCAATGTCATATGTTCCATTTATGCATTCTAGATACGACTCAGCTTAAGGATTATTTATGAAAGATCTCAAAGGGAAGTTAGCCGTTATAACAGGTGGCGCATCTGGAGTTGGTTTCGCAATTGGTGAGGCTCTGGCAAATGAGGGCGCCAAAGTAATTCTTACTGACATAGAGCAAGAGAGCCTTAAAAGCTCAGCAGCTAAGTTAAAAAACAAGTCTTTGGATGTGCATTTTAAGGTAGCAGACGTCTCTAACTCCGACTCCATGCATGAACTTGCTAAGTGGTGTGAATCAGAACATGGCTCTGTTCATTTACTTTTCAACAATGCTGGGGTTGCCCCTGCAGAACTTCTGCCGATCTGGGATACCAAACCCAATGACTGGGAATGGGCCTATGGTGTTAATGTGATGGGCATTTTGCATGGTATTCAAGCCTTTGTTCCAAATATGTTAGCTCATGGAGAGGACTCTAGGGTTATTAACACATGCTCAGGGAATGGTGCATTTATAAATTTACCGTCTACACCTATTTACACTTCTTCAAAAGCATCTGTTTCAAGCATTACTGAGGTTTTAAAACTTCAGCTTGAGCAAGCTGAGGCAAATGTAAAAGTATCAATTTTATTTCCAGGCCCTCACACAGTTAGAACAAAGTTATTTTCAGCAGAACGAAATAGGCCTGAGGAGTTAGCAAGGGATCCTAATGCACCAGAGCACCCAATTTCTTCTGTTGAGGATATGGTAGAGATGATGAATTCAATGGGAATTGAAATTGAAACTACAGAACCTGAAGAAGTTGCATCTTTTTGTATTGAGCAAATTAAAAATGAAAAATACTGGATTAACCCTGTTAATGATAAAAGCGAGCAAGCATTCAAAGATAGGGTAGAATCTATCATTACCCGAAGTGACTTGCCTAATCCAAATATTTTCTAATCTAAATCTAATTTATGAGCAATCACGCAGATATCTCGGTCGATCACTTTTTTGATCCATCATCTAAAGAATTTATTCACGATCCAACTCCCACCTTAGAAAAACTTAGTCTTGAATTTCCAATTGCAAGGTTTGAAGCTTGGCAGGCTTGGTTGGTTACCGGCCATCAAAATATCATTTCTTGCCTTCTTGATAGAAGGCTTTCAACTGACTTCAATTTATGGGAGTTTGCCCCGCAAAAAAAACCATTTGATGAGATGGATGCATTTGAAAAACTAATGAATAACAATCTATTTTTTCTAGACCGAAAAAATCATCTTCGCCTAAGAAAATTAGCACTTCCTGCATTTTCTCCAAGGATTATGGAGAAGATGAAAGAAAGGTTTGAGGTTCTTGTAAAAGAGCGCTTTGATGAAATTGGAACCCCTGAATCTTTTAACTTTAGCGCAGAGATTGCTGAGATAGTTCCCACCCAAGCCATTGCAAGTCTTGTTGGCATACCTAGAGATAAATTTCCAATTTTTGACTCTTTAGCATATGGGGTAGTTAGAGGAATTAATCCAATGCTTACTCCAGACGAAAGAAAAGAGGCGATAAAAGGTGTGCCGGAGGGTTTGGATTTATTGAATGAGTTGATTGATGAAAGAAGAGCAAATCCAGGCGATGATTTTTTATCAACATTGATTCTTGCGGAAGACGAAGGATCAAAATTATCGAATCTTGAAATGTGCGCTCTTGTTGGAGCAGTTCTCGGTGCAGGTTCAGATACTGCTGTTGATTTGCACAGTTACTTGATTAAGAATTTGTTGCAGCATCCAAAGCAATATAACGCTCTGATGGCTGATGAAACGTTAGTTCAAGGAGCAATTTCAGAAACTCTCAGGTATGAGTCCTCAGGGAAAACAGGGTTAGCTAGATATGCCTCTGAAGATCTTGAAATTCAAGGTCATCAAATTAAAAAAGGACAAATGGTTCAATTAATTACTAGTACTGCTGGTATGGATCCATTAATTTACCATGACCCAAGAACATTCGATATTAAGCGAGATCATGATAAGAGCATTTCTTTTGGTCAAGGCCCGCATTATTGCATTGGAGTCACCTTGGTTAGGTCGCAAACTGAAGTGATGTTGAAAGAGCTATTTAAACGTTTTCCCAATCTTAGCCTTGGAGATGATGTTGTTTATGATTATGATCACCATAATGCAAGAAGAATGGATGTCATGACAGTTAAAACAAATATAAATTAAAGATCAATTAACTGGTTAAACAATGAAAGTCTTCAAGGAAAGGGGTATCACCCACTTAGATTTACATGGTACTAAACATCAAGACGTTTCCTCTGAGGCACTCAATTTCATATATCAATATCAAGAACTCCTTCCGTTAATAATTATTTGTGGAAACAGCAATAAGATGATTGAGGTTACTTCAAAATGTTTGAAGGATGCGGAAATTATATTTTCATCTCCGAGATTTGGCATTATCAGGATTGAGATGATCAGTTAATAAGCTATTATTCAAGCTTTATTTTAATTATAAATCTAACAAAGATGCAAAATGTTAACTTTTAGGCAATAATCAATGAACTTATTCAATTTTATATAGGGGAATATCATGAGTAAACTGAGATTAGTATTTTTAGCAATACCACTTACTTTTATTTTTAACGTCAATATTAATGCTCAATCAGCCGGTGTTATTGAAGAGGTTGTAGTTACAGCGCAGAAAAAGGAAGAGAGTCTTCAAGAGACTCCTATAGCTCTTACTGCAATTTCTGAATCCACAATCAATGATTTGGATATTAAAAATGGAATTGATTTAAATGGCATAGCTCCGAATGTCTTTTTAATGCAAATGCCAGCTAATAATACAGGGATGACGGCTGCTATTCGAGGCGGGGTAACAATAAACCCGGCAATTACTTGGGAGCCTACAGTTGGAATATATCTTGATGGTGTATATTTAGGAAAAAATCAAGGAGCAATTTTTGATGTCGTTGACCTTGAAAGGGTCGAGGTTCTACGTGGGCCTCAGGGAACTCTTTACGGAAGAAATACACTTGCTGGAGCTATCAATTTTATTAGCAAAAGACCTTCCGGTGAGGGAGCTTCTGCAAAAGTTACTCTTGGAAATTACGGTCTAAAGCAAGGTAAATTTATTGCTGACTATGAGATAGGTGCAAATATCTTTGCTAAATTGGTGCTTAGCAACAAAAAAAGAGATGGCTATGTTTCTAATAACCCTTCTCCTTACCAGGCTGCGCAGGGTGTCGTTCCAAATCTTACTGATCCTATTAGAGACGAGCTGGATACAGTTAATTCAAAAGGAGTTAAGTTTACTGTGAGTTATGAAGGCGACACTACAAGAGTTGCTTTAAACATTGACAGAACAGATCAAGATAATACTCCCACTTTAGGAGTTTTAACTAACACCATTCCAAATTGGAGCGAAGCTTTCGGTGTTGGTAACTTGGGCCCTGCTATGGGCAATTTAAGATTATGGCCTATCGAACTGTTTACCAAAGATGGTAGACAGAAAGTTGCTCACATTGACGCAAATGTATACGAGACTTCTGTGGTAGAAGGCACGAGTTTAACTATTGCCCACGATATGAGTATCGGTACATTAAAAGCAATTTGGTCCAAGAGAAAACTCGATTGGGATGATAGCCTGGATTTGGATGGAGGCCCCTTTCCAATTGCTGCAACGCAAAGACATACCAACTATTCATCTGAAACATTTGAACTCCAACTTTCAGGCTCAACAGACAGAATGAGTTATATCCTAGGTTATTACTCCTTAGATGATGATGCATACACAGCTAACCCACAATCATTTTTTGGAGGAGGCAGTGTCTTTGCTCAGAATTATTCAGGCTCTGGTGATGCAACAGCAATGTTTGGTCAAGTAATATTTGCCTTAGGGGAAACATGGGATGTGACATTAGGGGCGCGCTCAACGGAAGAAGATAAGAATGGTTTCAAGGAATATGTTGGCGTCATTTCAGCCTCAGGATCTGGTAGTTTCGATGACACAAGTACCACTTTTATTCTTTCTAATGATTTTAGTGAAAATACAAATTTATATTTCAAAGTTGCAGATGGCTTTAAAGCAGGTGGTTTTAATGCAGAGTCATCAAATCCATTCGCTGCATCTACCCCATATGCTCCGGAGACAGTTCAGTCTACTGAGTTTGGATTAAAGGGCATGTATTTAAATAATAGATTAATGTTTAATGCAGCAGTTTTCCAAAATGAACACGAGGATATGCAACTTTCTTATTTCACTGCTGATGCAGCTGCTGCCTCTGAAGTAATCAATAGCTCAGCAGAAGTGTCTGGACTTGAGATAGAAACAACTGCTTATTTAAATGATACTACCAAGCTAATGGTAAATTTTGGTCATTTAGATCCAAAATACACAGGTGGTGCAGTTGCTGGAGATGGATTTGAAATTGAGCAATTTCCTTACACCCCAGAAAATAGCCTTTACGTTTCGCTTGAAAAAGATTTTGGAACTTATCGGGTCAGGTTAGATCACAACAGAAAAAGTGAATATGCTTCTAACCCATACAACGGGCAAGATCCAAGAGCTGCGTTATCAACAATAGATGGCTATGGAGTTACTGACTTCAGATTGCTTACGGAGCCAACTGAAGATATGGCTTTAACTTTTTGGATCAAAAACCTTACTGATGCGGATTATGCTGTAAATGCAATTCCATTCGGCGGAGGCTTTGGTCAGCTTACAGTGAGTTACTTTGGAGCTCCGAGAACTATAGGAATGGATTTATCCTACAAGTTCTAATATAAGAATGTACTGAAAGCCTTGGTATTTTTACCAAGGCTTTTTTTTGAAAAAATTTAATTAACGAAGAGAGATATATTATGGAAAATAATTGGGAAGACATTTTTAAATTTGAGGATCAGCTAACCGAAGAGGAAAGAATGATTCGAGATAATGTAAGAGACTATTGCCAAAAGTCTTTGATGCCAAGAATCCTCGAATCTAATAGAAATGAAACTTTTCATCCTGAGATTTTTAAAGAAATGGGGGAACTCGGGATCTTGGGAGCCACAATCAAAGGTTATGGGTGCGCTGGGATTAACTATGTTTCATATGGATTAATTACTCGAGAGATTGAAAGAGTTGATACAAGTTATCGTTCTACATTTAGTGTCCAGTCCTCTCTTTCCATGTATGCAATTTATAACTTTGGCTCTGATGAGCAAAAAGAAGAGCTTTTGCCTCGAATGGCAGCAGGGGAATTGGTAGGCTGTTTTGGTTTAACAGAGCCTGATGCTGGCTCAGACCCTGGAAGCATGCTATCACGAGCAACAAAAGTTGAGGGCGGCTATAAATTAAATGGCTCTAAAACTTGGATTACAAATGCCCCTATTGCAGATGTTTTTGTGATTTGGGCTAAAGACGAGCAGGGAGTTTTAAGGGGATTCATAGCACGAAAAGATTTTAAAGGTTTAGAAACTCAACCTATGGCTGGAAAGTTTGCTCTTCGCGCATCTATTACAGGGCAAGTATTTATGTCAGATGTGTTTATTCCAGATGATCATGTTTTACCTTTGGCACAAAGTTTTAGGGGCCCATTTACATGCCTTAATATGGCCAGATATGGAATAGCCTGGGGCGTATTGGGTGCAGCAGAATTCTGCTGGCATGCAGCGCGCCAGTACACTCTTGATAGAGTTCAGTTTGGAAAACCTTTGGCTGGAAAACAGCTGGTTCAAAAAAAATTGGCAGATATGCAAACAGAAATAACTCTTGGATTACAAGCAGCATTGAGAGTTGGGCGCTTGATAGATGAAGATAAAATGGTTCCTGAAATGATATCACTCATTAAAAGGAATAACTGCGGCAAAGCACTTGAGATAGCTCGCATGGCTCGAGATATGCATGGTGGTAATGGAGTGATAGATGAATATCATGTTGTAAGACATTCAATGAACCTTGAGGCAGTTAATACATACGAGGGTACCCATGACCTTCATGCGCTTATTCTCGGAAATTTTCAAACTCAAATAGCTGCATTTGAATAGTTAATAATGTAAAGTAGGCTTTACATTATATAAAACAATGAAGTCCGAAAAATATTCTCTACAACAAGCAAAAACTGCTAAGCGCATTATTAAATATTTTGCTAAATTTCAGGCATTTATATTTCTATTAAGCAAGGGAAAAATTTGGAATAAGTGGCCAGGAGGCTTTCCTATAATGGTAGTAGAGACAAAGGGAGCGAAAAGCAAAAAAATTAGAAATATCCCATTGATTTATGTTCATCAAAACGGTCTCCCTATCCTTGTAGCATCACTTGGAGGCATGCCCAAGAACCCTAACTGGTATTACAATATAAAGGTTTACCCTAATTTAAAAATTTCTACAATCAATGGCTCAGGGAACTACCTAGCAGAAGAAGTGTCTAAAGATAAAAAAGAGGAGTTATGGCCACTTATATGTTCGTTTTATCCAGATTATGAAACCTATCAAAGCAACACCTCGAGGGATATCCCTGTTTTTTTGTGCAAGCAAATATGAATGTAATTGAAGTCCAAAACATAACAAAACATTATTCACTGGGAACTCAAACAGTTGAGGCTCTTAGGGGCATTAGCTTTGGAATTAAGCAGGGAGAATTTATTGCCATAATGGGTCCATCAGGTTCAGGCAAATCAACATTAATGAATATTATTGGGTGTCTAGATAGTCCAACGCATGGCTCTTATTTTTTAAACCAACAAGAAGTCAGCACGCTAGAGGGAGATGAATTAGCTGGAATTAGAAACAAGGAAATTGGATTTGTTTTTCAAAATTTTCATTTATTAGCTCGTAACAGCGCCCTTGATAATGTCATGTTGCCACTTAAATATGCAGGAGTTAGCAAACAGGAGCAAATCAAAAGGGCCAAGGATGCTTTATCCCAGGTAGGATTAGAGTCCAGGATGGATCATCAGCCCTCTGAGCTATCAGGAGGCCAGCAACAAAGGGTTGCAATTGCTAGAGCATTGGTAAATAACCCTTCTATTTTGTTCGCAGACGAACCGACTGGAAATTTAGATAGCCAAACTGGACATGATGTCATGCAGCTATTTCGCAACCTCCATAAACAGGGCCAAACAATAATTTTAATCACTCACGAAAATGATGTCGCGGCAGAGGCCCAAAGAACAATCTTTATTAAGGATGGTTTGGTAGAATCAGATTCAATTAAGGAAAAAAAATGAAGCATTTAATCATCAGAAAAGTTACCTTGTCTATCTCGCTAATGTTTTTAGTGAGCTGTGGAGGCGGAAAGGAGGAAGAGGAGTTTAAGTTTTATGCGCTAAAAGAAGCTGGATCTCAGCAACTTGAATTAACCGTCGAAGCCTCAGGAACAATAGAGGCAATCTCTTCAATTGAAATTAAATCAAAAGCCTCTGGTCAAATCCTGTTTTTGGGTGCTGAAATAGGCGACTATGTAGAGGAGGGGGTTGTTTTAGCAAAAATTGATCAGAGAACGCCAACAAATACATTGGCCCAAGCTAATGCAGATTTAGACGTAGCCAAAGTTCGTTTAAGCAATGCTCAAAATCAGTTTGAGCGCTCCAAGAGACTCCATGATGAGGGCAATATCTCTGATAAATCTTTTGAAGATGCTCAAGAAGCTTTTTCTTCTTCACGAGCTCAACTTGTTAGAGCAGAAGTATTTTTAGAAAATGCACGAATTGCACTCGATGACACTAGTGTTAGATCTCCAATCGCTGGAACAGTAATCAGCAGACTTGCAGAAGTTGGGCAGGTTATAACCTCTCCCACTTCGGCTGTGGGCGGAGGAACTTTACTAATGGAGATGGCGGATCTTAACCAGGTTAGAGTTAGAGCCTTAATTGATGAAATAGATATTGGTAAGATCACTATTGGTCAAGAGGTCACGTTAAAAGTTTCCGCTTATAGAGATAAAAAATTTATTGGAGTTGTGTCCAAAATTGAACCTATGTCTAAAATTGACCAAAATGTAACTACATTCCCGGTACTGATAGATATAGAAAATAAAGATAATCTTTTGCTCATAGGGATGAATACTGATGTGGAAATAGAGATTTTAAATGAAGAGGTAGCTCTGGCTTTACCTGCGGGCTCTCTAAGAACTCGAAAAGATATTGCTTCAGTAGCGCCTTTGCTTGGAATAGACAGCGATGATTTAAATAATTTCTTAACTAAAAGAGTTTCAGGTGAAAATTTTGATACTTTTATAGTGCTAAAAAAAACTAAGAAGGGGGCGAAGCTAATTTGGGTAAAAGTTGGGAAAACTGATTTAAATTATGTTGAGGTAAAACAAGGCATAGAAAAGACAGAAGTGGTATACGTTCTTCCCAGTGAAGGTTTAATAAAGTATCAACAAAAATTCTCTGAGAGACTAAAAGGTAGGTTTGGTTAATTAATGGTTTTACAAGAATCAATTTCAACTGCGGTAGATGCAATAAGAGCCAATCTACTTCGCTCTCTTTTAACAACTATTGCAATTGTTATTGGCACCGCATCAGTTATCGCAATGGTTGGAATTGGTTCTAGCGCTCAAAGAGCAATTGATGATTCGATCACCAATTTATCTGCCAGAACATTATCTGTGTACCCATCTAGAGGAAGAGGGAGTCAAAAAATTAGTGCTGCCCCTCTCTCTATTTCAGATGCCGGTGCATTAATTAAAGATCAAGAGATTAATTGGAGAGTTTCTCCAGAGATTCGTGGAAGCAAATCACTAAAATATAAAAACGAAAGTATTAGTATTTCCGTTATTGGAGCAAGAGAGAGCTACCTCAGCATTCAAGGGTATGAAATTGATCAAGGCGCCTTTTTTACAGAGAGAGATGATCTGGCTAGAAAAAGAGTTGCTATTGTTGGCTCTAGTGTTGGCACAGAGCTTAAAACATCATCTAAGGCTTTGGTTGGTCAGGATATTGATTTAGGAGGAGTTACCTTCAAGGTTATAGGTGTTGTAAAATCTGAGGGTTCTTCAGGCTGGTCTAATCCTGATGAGCAGATTTATATACCTCTGCTTACAGCATCTGATAGAGTTTTTGGAAGAGACAGAGTTGATTCTATTCGTGTTGAAGTGCCTAACACCTATACTCCAGAAGAAGCTATGATTTCAATTGAAAGAGTTCTTCGAAGAGAGCATGATATTGGCCCTGGAGAAGAGAATAATTTTAGGATCAATGATTGGTCTCAGTTCACTGATTTACAAAAACAAGCAACAGCAATTTTTTCAGCGCTAATTATTGGCATAGCTGGAATTAGTCTTTTGGTTGGCGGAATAGGTGTTATGAATATTATGCTTGTATCTGTAACAGAGCGAACAAGAGAAATAGGTTTAAGAAAGGCATTAGGAGCAACCCATCAGGCAATTTTGCTACAATTCATAATTGAAGCCGTTACTTTATGTATTATTGGTGGCATTGTTGGAGTTATTTTTGGTTCCGCACTCTATTTTTTAGTTACCATCTTCCAGGACTGGGTTTTCACCATACCTTTTTCAGCTATATTTGGTTCTGTTACATTCTCGGCTTGCGTTGGTTTATTTTTTGGAATTTGGCCAGCAAGAAAAGCTGCTCAATTAGAGCCCGCTGTTGCGTTGCGCTACGAGTAATTAATGAGAGTAATTCAGCTACTACCAGAGCTTAAACTTGGCGGTGTTGAGCGAGGCACCGTTGATCTTTCGCATTATCTAAAAATTTCAGGACACGAATCTGCTGTAATTTCGGCTGGCGGTCGATTGGTGGAATTGTTAGAGGAGCATGGGGCAAAACATTACACGCTTCCTTTAGCTAAGAAAAATTTTACAGCACTTGCTCAAGTAAATAATTTAAGAAATATTTATTCAGAGTTTCAACCAGATATTGTTCATGTTCGCTCTAGATTCCCTGCCTGGATTAATTATCTAGCATTAAAAAAATTTACTGGAAAGAGGCCAGTTGTTATTTCTACATTTCATGGTTTATACAGCAAACCTTTTTATAGCAAATCCATGTCTTATGCTGATGAGGTTATAGCTATTTCACAGACAGTAAAAGATTATATTAATAAGTACTATGAAGTTAATAAGAGTAACTTACATCTTGTATATAGAGGCTGCGATCTTAAGGAATTTAATACAACCCCTCTATCCAATAAATGGAATGATTTATGGTTTCAAGAATTTCCCGCAACTAAGAATAAAACTTTAATTACCTTGCCGGGACGAATAACAGGATGGAAGGGCATTGAAGAATTCATTACTCTTTTTACGCACCTAGATATAAATAAATACCATGGACTTATACCAGGCCCAGTAAACCAAAACAAAGAAAGTTATCACCAATCTCTAATGAAATCCATTCAACAAAAAAACCTTTCCTCGCATATTACCTTTTGCGGAGCTCGATCAGATATTGCCAATGTATATAAAATTTCAGATATTGTGCTAAACCTCTCATCTAAACCTGAGCCATTTGGCAGAACAATTATTGAGGCAGCTGCATGCGGAACTCGTGTAATGGGTTGGAATAGAGGAGGCGTGAAAGAATCAATTGAATTAATTAATCCAGCTGGATTGGTAGAATATGGAAATATCACAGCTCTATCAGAAAAAATTTCACAATTTCGTGAGATCCCAGCTCCAGAATCCATTCCTAATATTTTTACTAAAGAGTATTTAGCTAACGCAACAATTAAGATTTATGACTTAGCTCTAGCTAGAGAAAAATAAACATCTTTTGTTTTTTTGCTAGCACTTTTTATTGAGTATTCAGCTATTAAGGCATGTTTTATACCCTTCATATCAATTTGTGGTAAAAGAGGCAATATTTCCTCAAGCGTGGACTGAAGAGCGATCTGGTTATTGGGCTCTGTTAAAAATTCATTAGAAATTAGTTCTGGAATTATACCCACTCTTGTTCCTAGAACAGGTACCTCATGATTGATTGCTTCTAGTACGACTCTTGGTCCGCCTTCTCGCAAACTTGACACTATCAAACCTTTGGCAGTTTTATACTTTTCTTCAATAGATGGGTAATTGCAATCAGTAACAATGCTAATTCTGTTATCTAACTCTAAAGAGGTAATAAGCCTCCTCAGAGAGCCTTCCTCAGGTCCTGAACCAATAATCTCTAATGATTGTTCAATATTTACCCAACTGTTAATCAACAAATTAAAACCTTTAACAGTTTCAAGTCTTCCTATTGCAATAAATGGGCCTCTTCTTGTAGAAGGCTTGCCGGCATGCATTGGATTGAACCAGTTTGGAATAAATATCCCACCCTTAACGCTATTAGCAAGCTTTTTATTGACTCCAATGGTTGCACTGGGAATTAAAAAAGAGCTATCCCTAGATTTATGGCCATGAATAGTAGAAACAACTAGAATGCCAAAGATGCGTTTTGCCCAGCATCCAATTGAGCTAGCTTTAGCTCCATGACAATGCAAAATATCAACATGGTTTTTTCTGAGCACATGAATTAATTTGATTAGATTGAATGGAGAGTGCCTTGATCCCATCTTCATACAAATGGTTTTCACCCCTTGTATATTATTAACAACCTCTTTATTGCACATAATAATCTGCTCAGTATCTTCACTCATTTCACACGCCAATTCATATACATGTTGCTCAATCCCTGCAAAAATTTTACTCGTAACTAAATGAGCAATCTTCATGAATAGCTTTTTATCGCTTTTATTAGGGAGAATGCTACCTTCTCAACTTCGGCTAAAGGCTCCAAACCTAATGAGGGGTTTGTAATGCTAGATATATTTACACCAACTTTCTTGGCTATTACACTTACTAGCCCAACCCTTTTAGAGCTTGCCAATTCATTCATAGACGACCTAATTTTTTTAGTTCCAAACCATCGTTTATAGCCTGGGCGCTCCACTTGTATTAAATATGTTTTACCGATTGTGGATAGTGATTCAAAGACTAGATTAGAGCTATCTGGGGTTACAAATTTTAATGTTGAATTTTCCAGTCTAGATTGCAATGATTCGGAAGATTCATTTCGATAGTCAACAAAATTAGCATTTTTATATTCCAAAAATTCTTTTTGAATCTTTTGATTCACTATTTCAGGTGTTCTGCGAGAGTTAAAAATTTTAAAATCATAATTTTGATGCATGCTTAAAATATAATGCAGCTGAGCCATTAATGTTTCTGGATCAAATTTATAATGCCTGCTAGAGCCACCAATAGCTATCATTCCTTTATTCGCATCTGGCTTCAAGTATGAGGGCGATGCTAATGAGCCTTGAAATGTAGTTACATTATCAGGAATTTCTTTTTCATTAAAATCATGTTGTGGAGCATAAATTAAGTTAAAGAGTTTAAGGTTTTTAGATGGGCGAAGAATAGCTACTGATATTAACCTTCCTTTACATTTTGTTTTTAAACGCTTCTGTAATTTAAGTATTTCAGGGTAAGTAGAATGACCGGCACCTATCAGCATTATAGTTTCATCTAATCCTGATAAATATAAAGCTGTATCCTCATCATCTTGGATGCCTTGATTTTTATCGCACTCAATAGGAACTAAAGTAAACTTAATCTCTTTTTTTAGTTCATTAAGTAAAGCATTTACCTGCTTAAGATGACCTATCTTTGAATCTTTGAACCAGAAAATCTGCATAAACTATTACTTGTAATTTGTAATGTTTAAAATAACCTGTCTAATAACCCTTGTGAAGTAAATATATTCAAAAAATTTATACCAAATGAATCCTATAAAACAAATAGCCAATGACCTTTTGTCTCAATATGGAGATGACGCGGAATCGATTGCTATGCTGAGGGCGGCAGAGTTTGCTGCAAGTCTTAATATCGATGAGTGGAAAATTTGGGAAGCCGTCATAGATGAGCTAAGGACTATATCTTTTAACTCTGAGTTTCATTAGTTAAATTTCTTATTTAAGGAGCAAGCGGGCATGGCCAGCCCGCTCTAGCTGGCTTTAGGGAAAAATTTTAGAGGAAAATTTTAACCAGCATATTGTTATGACCAGCCTAAGTGAAAAAAGTTCAGAATTTATTGTTTTTTAATTTTATTTCATCGTCACAAAGTTATGAATATGCATTTTTCTTGCTTTTAAAAAGATCTTTATATATGTATATTATTAATGTTATCTAAATAGTTACATAATTTTAGGAGAGTAAAGCTATGCAACAAGCAACTGAAAATTTAGTCCCATCTCCAGAAGAGCTTTATAAGTTAGCGAGAGATTTAAAACCTACTTTGCTTAATAGAGCAGAAGACACAGCAAAACTTAGAAGGCTTACGGATGAAACAATTCAAGATTTTAAAGATTTAGGCTTTTTTAAAATACTTCAGCCTATTAGATGGGGCGGCTATGAAATGGATCCAATTATCTTTTACAAAGTTACAGGCATTATTGCTGAAGCATGCATGACCTCTGCATGGGTTTTTTCAGTTGTTGCAGTGCATAATTGGCAAATCTCTGTTTACGATGAGCAAGCCCAACAAGATGTCTGGGGGGAGGATAATACCGTTCTCATATCTTCTTCTTATGCTCCAAAAGGAATTGCAGTTCCTGAGGAAGGTGGATATAGGGTTTCTGGTGAATGGGATTGGTCATCAGGAAGCGATCATTGTGATTGGTTTTTTGGAGGTGCTGTTTTAGATCCCTCTGTAGGCTTTGAGAGCTTTGTAACCTTGTTAATACCAAGAGAAGATTATGAGATTATTGATAATTGGCATGTTTATGGACTCAAAGGGACCGGCAGCAAAAGAATTAAGGTTAATGAAGCATTTGTCCCTAATTATAGAATTCACTATCTCAAAGATGCTTTTTTATCAGAAAATCCAGGGAAAGAAATGAATCCAAGCCCGCTTTATCAACTTCCGTTTGGTCAGGTTTTTACTCATTCTGTAGCAGTACCTTCACTTGGAGCTTATCAAGGCGCATTAAATGCATTTGTTGATGGGGCTAAGTCTAGAGTATCAAGCTTTGGGGTTGAGGCTAAAAGTAATCCAGCAACTTCTGCTCTTATAGCAGAAACCACGCTTGAGATTGATCAGATGTGGAATACTTTGGAGGCTAATATGAATTCTATGATGAATGAAGCTAGGAATTCAAATAAGATTAATGTCAATGACAGAGTTAAATTTAGACATCAAGTTGGTACCATCAATGACCGTTGTGTAGCAGGTGCATTGAAATTAGTGAAAGCAAGCGGGGGAGCGAGCGTGTATCTTGGTCACGACGTGATGAATAAATTTTTAGATATTATGACTACCCAAGTTCATGTTGCTAATATCTCAACCCCTTTCGCAATCGATTATGGTTCGAGTGTATTGGGTGGAGAAACAGAAAATTTAATGCTTTGATTTCCTAGGGCTAAAGATATTATGAATGAAATACCAATCAGACAGATAGATCAATCACCACCTCCAGATCGATACGCAAGAGGTTGGCATTGTTTAGGCCTTAGCTCAACATTTAAAGACAAGCCAATTGCAATTACAGCTTTTGGAACACGTATAGTTGTATTTAGAAATTCAAATGGAGATGCGGTAGTGCTTGAGGCTACTTGTCCCCACATGGGCGGCGATCTTACTATGGGCAAAGTTGATGGAGATGTTGTTAGGTGTCCTTATCATGATTGGGGCTGGGGAGCCGAAGGAATGTGTCTAGATATTCCTTATGCCAAAAAAATTCCAAAAAATGCAAGAATTAGAAGTTGGCCTGTTTGTGAAGAGAATCATTTGCTATTTATATGGAATGACCCCGAGGGATTGCTACCATCAAAAGATGAAATTGTTCCCAGGGAAGAATCTGCCTTCGCTGAAGATTGGTCTGATTGGGTAATTGAAGAGAATGTAATACATATTAATTGCCGTGAACTTATAGATAACATGTCAGACAAAGCTCACTTTATTACCGTCCATGGTTTAAAGACCCCATCTCTTTTCAAAAATATTTTTGAAGGGCACAAATTAACTCAAGTTATGAATGCATATAATGATGAAGGCTCAGAATTTGGTGAGGGAGGCGAATTAAGATCCTCTGCTACTTACTATGGTCCAGCATACATGATTGCCGCAATCGATAATGAAGCAGCTGGCTTTTTGCATAGTTCTATTCAGCTTGTAAGTCATGTCCCAATTGATAAAGATAGCTTCATGCTTCGTCATGGAGTGAAAGTTCAAAATATCCCTCATCTTAGTGAGGAAGAGAATAGAGCTGTGGTTGCTGAATACACCAAAATGACCCAACTTTCATTTAAGCAAGATGTCGATATTTGGCATAATAAATTTAGAGTTGATAACCCATTACTGTGTGATGGCGATGGACCCTTGCACAAACTTCGCGAGTGGTATGATCAATTCTACATGGATAGAATTTCAGTTCCTGAAAAGCTTAAAATTAGAAAGGAATATACAGTTTAAAAATATTGATCACCATGAGCCATACTCAATTTAATAAGAGTGTTGATGTGCTTGTTATTGGAACAGGCTGCGGAGGCTTAACTGCTGCTCTCACAGCTGATATTTCAAATTCATCTGAGGTATTGATAATTGAGAAGAGCCACCTAATAGGTGGGACAAGCGCTACCTCGGGTGGAGTAATTTGGATACCAGAAAATCACCTTGCTAAAAATAAAGGTTCTAAAGATTCTCTTACAGAGGCGAAAGAATACTTAAAGGCTACTATTCCCAGCACTGAATTTAATGAGCCATTGATAGATGCATATTTAGATCAAGGACCAAAGATGGTTAAGTTTTTGGAGGATAACACTGATGCAAGATATTCTAGCCTTGAGCATTACCCAGATTATTTTCAAGATGCTCCTGGAGTTAAATTAGGAAACCGGGCATTGGAGCCATTGCCTGTCTCGGCAGAAACTTTAAAAGATGATGTTGATAACCTTCACCCATCAGGCCCTCAAACAATTATGTTTGGCAGGTATTGCGTCAACTTTGAAGAGTCTCATGCATTTGCAACACAGTCTCCTGGTTGGCTGAACTTATTTATTAAAATTTTCTTTTCTTATTGGTTAGATTTCTCCTGGAGAATAAAGCGAAAAAGGTCAAGAAGGCTAGCTTTTGGAGCAGCATCAGTTACACGTCTATTTTCATCAGTCAAAAAAAGAAATATCCCCATTTGGAGGTCTTCATCTTTAAAAGAATTTATTTTGCAAGATAAAAAGGTTATTGGTGCAGTCATTGAAAAAGATGGTGTATTGATAAAAATTAAAACAAGGCGAGGGGTTATAGTTGCCTCAGGTGGATTTGGTCAAAACCAAGAAATGAGGGAGCAATATCTTCCCAAACCAACAAATTCAGAATGGGGTTGTGAGCCCAAAACCAATACTGGAGACCCAATAAAAGCCGCAGAAGCTATTGGCGCAAAGCTTCAATTTATGGATAAAGCATGGTGGGTTACAACTGTAAAAGCTCCCAATGAGGAATTTCCAAGATTGAGTGAAATTGAAAAATCTCTGCCTGGTAACTATACGGTTAATAAATCTGGAGAACGTTTTGCAAACGAGTCTCAGAACTATTTAACATTTATGCTTGAGGTTCTTGAAAAAGAAAAAAAAGGTGAATCTTGTGCGCCCATGTATATGATTTTTGATGCAACTCACAGAAAAAATTATCCAGTTGGCCCTTTGATGCCCGGAAAATTTTTCCCAGATAGCTTGGTTAAGTTAATTCACAAAGATTGGTTTGGAAGTGACTTCTTAACCTCTGCAAATACAATCAAGGAATTAGCTACTCAAACAGGAATTGATAGTGAGGCTTTGCAAAATACTATTAAAAAAGTTAATAACTTCTCTCTTACTGGTAAAGATTTAGATTTCCAAAGAGGTGATAATGAGAGAGATAGGTTTTCAGGAGATCCGTCCTTATTGAATCCATGCCTGGGACCCCTAGAAACTGCTCCATTTTATGCAATGAGAATTGACCCTGGTGAATTTGCTACATGCGGAGGAATGGCTATCAACGAATGTGGTCAGGTTCTTGATGAGAATAATCAAGCTATTGCAGGCCTGTATGCTACCGGAAATTGCACCCCAGCTTTACTAACAACATATCCTGGACCAGGAGCAACAATTGGGCCTGCAATGACTTTTGGGTTTATTGCCGGCAAGCATATTAGCGGCTCAAACCAAGCTTAAATTTCTAAAAAAAAAATTCACAGTTCTTCTTTTATAAAGCCCATAGCAACATTGCGTTTGTTAGATTTATCCATCGTAGCTAATCTATTCACGGCACCTTGATTGATTAGATTCTGTATCCACCGTCAAGATAGAGAGTTTGTCCAGTAATGTATTTAGCGCGATTAGAAGAAAGAAAAATAACTGCATCAGCTACATCTTGCGCCTCTCCTAATGTTTTAAGAGCGGTATTATTTTTTGCTGCTTCAATGTACCTTTCATCATAGTCTTTGCCTTTAATTCGCAGAAAAATTCCAGCTTCAATAATACCAAGCTCAACTGAATTGGCTCTGATGTTATTGCGACCCTCTTCTTTTGCAATCCCATTTATCAACGAATTAACTGCTGCTTTGGGAGCTACGGAAAGAACATCCTTTGCAGGCCATCTTGAAAGACCTATAGAGCTTAAGGTTGTGTAGGAGCCTCCAAATTTTTGTAAAAGAGGTAAACTATTTTTAACAATATTAAAAAATCCATCAGCATCTGTATGCATCACATCGCTCCACTCCTCATAAGACAGCTCATTGATCCACTTCATTCTGATGTCAGACCCTGAAGCATTTACTATGCTGTGCACAACCGTGCTCTGAAACTTATTAAAAAAGCTTTCAACCTGATCTTTATCTTTGATTGCAAGTTGATAATAAGAGGCATCACCTCCAAAATTAATAATTTCATCTTGCACTTCTTGGGCCGCAGTTTTGTTAGCATGGTATGTAAAGATTACTGGCACATTATTTGATGCAAAGGTTTTGCAAATTGCTGAACCAATTCCACCGCTTCCGCCGATAACAATCACCGAACCTTCAGGGAACATTTTTCTTTTTGCTATGCTTTTAATCATTGCCTGTCTAATTTTTACTAAGACTTTATTATGAACTACAACTTTCTATATTTTGCATTTGTTATGTTAAAAAATATAGTAGCAATTTTCGTTCCAGCAAAGCTTGCGATTAATGCTATCAGTTCCAGTTATTTCTTATTTTATTTAAATTGCTATAAACAACATGCAATAAAATATAGCTCCAAAACCTAAACCAAATCCTAAGGGTAGTTCTTTTTCTTTTTTAGCTTTTAAAACATATAAACATAATGTGATGCTTGAACCCATCAATAGAATTGGACCAATAGATGATGCTCCAAAAATTGATCCAATCCCCCCAAAAAATAAAAAATCACCAGAACCTATCCCATCTCCACCTCTGATAATTTTATGTAATAGGTTAATAGTAAATAACAACCCATAGCCAAACATTAGGCCTAAAATAGCATCAATGGGAACAACAAAAAAATTTAGAAAAATGTTAAATATTAATCCCAATAATACTAGCAAAATACTTAGCGGCTGCGAGAGTAGATATGTTTCTAAATCCATCATTGCTTGTACGTATAGTATAAAAACAATTGTTATTACAGCCCAAAATAATATATTGTTAAAACCTAATAAATGTATAAAAAATAAAACTAAGAAAGTAATCATAAATTCATTGAATAAATAAGTAGGATTAATTTTTTTACTACAGAAATCACATCTACCTTTAGAGAAGATATATCCAGCAAAAGGAATTAGTTGAAAAAAATTTAGTTGATTTCTGCAATGAGGGCAGAAAGATCTTGGTTTATAAAGACCAATGAATTCTCTGTAACGAGGCAGCCTATAAATTAACATAGATGCAAAACTTCCAAAGCAACCACCAAGAGCAATTGCAAACAAGTTAATTAGAGCCAACTCCATTTATAAAGGAATTACTTTTTCTTTGAAATAAAAAAGCATGTCACCAAAAGGGCAATTGTTGGTATTGCGTAAAGAGTAATTACAGTTATTTTATCAAGCATGTTTCTATAAACCCTTTGCCTTTGAATCTGGTCTCCTAGTATCCCCGAAACCATAAAATAAGTTATTTTTTATTTCAATGCTTTCAAGTGAGGTTCCAGGACCAGAAATATAAATGCGCTGTCCTAGAGCTTCAATTTCTTTGGCATGATGAATATCGAAACCTGATTCAAGCATTAAAACATCTGGCTTCCATTGATGATGAATTCTAGGTACAACCGTTGCATCTGATATCTCCATCTCAAAATCTAAAGTATTGAGAAGGAACTGCAAGACAGTGGTAATAATTCTTGAACCTCCTGGAGAGCCAGTAGCAAAAACCGGTTTACCATCTTGCAACACAAGTGTAGGTGTCATAGAGCTTAAAGGCCGTTTAAACGGCTCAATTTTATTCGCTTCACCACCAATAAGACCAAATTGATTTGGCACCCCAGGGGCTGAAACAAAATCATCCATCTCATTGTTCATTAAGACACCGGTTCCATCTATAACTATTCCTGAGCCAAATCCTGAATTTAATGTAAAAGTATTAGAAATAACATTGCCGTCATTATCTGCAACAGAAAAATGTGTAGTATCAGGACTCTCAGGTGGCATGGCAGAGCCTGGAAGAATCTCATCAGATGGCGTTATTGAGTTTAACTCTATTCTTTTGTTAATCTCTTTTGCATAGGCTTTGCTAATCAAGTTTTTGACAGGTACATTAAAAAAGCCAGGATCACCTAAATACTCAGATCGATCTGCATAAGCATATTTCATTGATTCAGTTAATAATGCTGTGTACGTTGGAGAGTTATGACCCATAGCAACTAAATTATGTTTCTCTAATATATTCAGCATCTGAATAATATGAATACCTCCGGAGGAAGGGGGTCCCATGGTTACGATCTCATAATCATGATAATTTCCCTGCAAAGTATCTCGCCAGACTGGGCGATAGTTTTTTAAATCATTTTTTGTGATCAAACCGCCATTTTTTTTCATATAGTTATCAATCTTCTCTGCTACGTTTCCTTCATAAAAGCCTTTTACACCTTTAGAGGAAATAGCTTTTAAGGTCTTTGCTAGACTCTCTTGTTTAAGTCTTTGATGCATTTGAACTGGATGGTCAGAATAAAAAATGCGTTTAAAATTTTTATAGCCCGAAAGTTTGTCATATCTTTCGTTAAGAGCATCAGCCATAAATGGCGACACTAAAAAACCATCCTCAGCTAATTTAATTGCAGGAGCTAAGAGCTGATCCCATGGAAGACTCCCAAATTTTTGATGCACCTCCCACATTCCATATACTGTTCCAGGAACCCCAATAGATAAAATACCCTGCGTAGCTCTTTTTTTATCAACGGTTCCATCATCTGCAAGGAACATGTCTTTGGTGGCAAGCTCAGGCGCTATTTCTCGATAGTCAATGCTGTAGGTCTGATTAGATGCTGCGTCAAACATAACCACGAATCCACCACCCCCAATATTTCCAGCTCTTGGCAGCACTACAGCCAAGGCAAAGGCAACAGCTATTGATGCATCGTATGCATTTCCACCTGCAGCAAGAATTGATTGGCCAGCATCAGTTGCGAGATAGTGTTGGGAGACCACCATGCCATCTGCGCCTACCTCAGGATGAACAATAGATTTAGAATTAAAGATTGATGATTTCGCATGCAGTGAAAATATTAAAAAAAAAGAGATTATGTATTTAATTTTCATGAGGGTAATCTACCATAATTTAAAAATTATATAAGTAATAAAAAACTATATAGATATAATGTTTTGTAATTAAGTAAGAAGTCCTCCATCGACCCTTAAATCAATTCCATTGATATGAATAGCATCCTCGGATGCCAAAAAAGCAATAGTGCTTGCAACATCATCAGGCGATCTATTTACTCCATCCACAGGCATAATTTTTTTTAGTAACCTAGTATCAATATCTTTTGGTAAATTCGGGCTAGTTGACATTGGCGTCTCAATCGAAGCAGGGCACACGCAATTCACATTAAGACCCTTAAGGCCATATTCAACTGCGAGGGTTTTAGAAAATGCGCTAATACCCCCTTTAGATGCACTGTAGGCAGCTGTCCAGGCATGAGAGCCCAATGCTGCAGTTGAAGAGACGTTTACTATACAGCCTTTAGACTCAAGCAACATTGGCAATCCAAAACTACACATATAGAACGTACCAGTTAGGTTAACTTCTAAAATTTTATTCCAATTTGAAATTTCGACTTCATGGGAATTGTCAAACCTTAAAATGCCTGCAACATTAATTAACGCATCTAATCGACCATATTTGTCATTAATTTCTTCAAAGCATTTTTTTGCATCATCTAAAGAGGAAATATCAAGCACTCTCGAGGATGACTCAGGATTTGCTAGCATGAGATGCGTTTTCTTGAGTTGCTCTGCATTCATGTCCACAACAATCGAAGTCGCCCCCTCCTTGTCAAGCCTAAGCGCGGTTGAGCGACCAATACCTGATCCTGCGCCAGTAATGAGCACTATTTTATTTTTAAATCTACTCATAGCCTAAAGAATTATAATGTATTTTTAATCCAGGCTTTCTATAGCAAAAGCCTTAGCCCACTTATAATTAGCTTTTCCATTGGGCGCTCTCTTCACTTCCTCTGTGAAAATAACAATCTTAGGTAACTTGTATCCTGCTAAGCGGACTCTGGCGCCATTAATTAAATCGGCCTCACTCATTTCTTTGTTTTCAACTGTTGAGACCACTGCAACAATCTTTTGCCCAAATCTTTCATCAGGAAGACCGACGACCAAGCAATCAAAAACATCTTTATCTTTTTTTAACGCTTCCTCGACTTCTTCTGGATAAATCTTCTCTCCAGCTGAATTGATGCAGTTGCTGCCTCTGCCCAAAAGGACAATACTCCCATCTGATTCAATTTTGGCATAATCCCCCGGAAAGCTGTAGCGAGTTCCCTTGTACTCCCTAAAAGTCTCTGCTGATTTTTTCTCATCCTTATAATAACCGAGTGGAATCATTGCAACATCGCCGCTAATCCCCAACAAACCCATATCATCTGAACCAGGCTCAACCAACTCTCCATCATCTTTTAATACAATCATTCCAGGGTTAAGAGTAAATTTAGCTGTGTCAGGAGTGTTTTCTCTTGTGCTTATAGAGGCTCCCATACCCCCTTCAGTAGAGCCCATGGTATCCATTAACCTCATATCATGATGAGCCAACAGACCTGACTTAACCTCAGAGCTCCACATCACGCCACTTGAAGTGATTTGATTTAATGAGCTTAAGTTATAGGAAGAATTATTGGTTTGAGCGGCATCCAATGCATCAAGCATAGGTCTTGCAAAGGCATCGCCCACAATAATAATATTCGTTACATTGACTCTTGAGCATTCATTCCAAATTTTATCTGGATCAAAACCCAATCCTGGAATTGTTACAACAGTTCCCCCTAAATTATGCGGAACAAAGCAACCAAGCCACATTCCAGTTCCATGCATTAATGGACAACCTACAAGATTTACTGGAAGTTCTTTTTTTGTATGAAGGTCTAAAACATACTCATCAAGATTACTAATGTCATCAGGTACTAAGTAGCCCATAGCTTTCAGAGTTCTAAACATGCCTACAATAAATTCAGCCTGATTGTACATAACACCCTTTGGCATGCCGGTAGTGCCACCTGTATAAAGCATGTACACAATATCTTCAGGCCTATCCCACCTTTCCATAGGACTGCATTCATTTATTATTGAGGTATAACTTAAACATTCTGGTACAAGGGAAGGAGCGCCGTCATCAACCTCAATCCAGGCTTTAACTTTTGGCAAAGATTCTTTAATTAAATTAATTTGATCTCCATAGCACGCTTGATAGAACAAGGCCTCACAATCTGAATTATCTAACAGATAAAGAAGCTCATCAGCTTTATATCTATAATTAACATTTATAGGTGTTCCTCCAATTTTAAAAATTGCGTATTGCGCTTCTAGATACTCGTTAGAATTATGAAGATACAGACCTGCTTTAGAGTGTGCCTCTAAACCATGCTCAGTCAATGCAGATGCTAGCTTTGCTGCTGTGTTGTCATATTCAGCCCATGTCTTTTCTTTATCACCACAGATGATTGCTGTCTGATCAGGAATAATGTCAGTTATGTTTTCCCATATGCTTGCAAAATTTAAGTTCATAATTTACCTCTCCTTAGATGATAGGTGTTGCCCAATTCTTCTGCCTGAAAAAATACAATCAGCAATCGATAGTCCAGATACATAAATATTTGAGCAGACTCCAACTGCAGTTCTGCCAGCAGCATAAAGTCCTTGAATTTCTTGCATATCTTGATTGATGACTTCCCCCGTTTCTTCATTAACCATTAAGCCGCCAAGAGTGAGCGTGGTTAATGGCGCTAACTTAGAATCAATAGAGATATCCATAATATAAAATGCTCCCTTGAGCTCTTTAACATCGCTTGCAGCTTTACCAAATTCACAAGAGAGACCAGCTGCTGCAGCTTTATTGTATTTTGTAATTTCTAAAGCTAACTTACTCGCATCAAGCCCATAAATTTTTGCTATATCCTCAAGATTAGATTTCTTTCTAGCATTAAAGTACATCAACATTCTGGCCATATCCCTTTGAAAAGGAAGGGCTTCACTGGATTGTTTTTTAGCCAGGTCAAATAAATCTGCATCTACGATTAAGTAGGCTTTACCTTCATTGTGCTCACACATTGCATCGCCAAGAGTGGCTCCATAAACCATCTCATTGCAGAACCTTTCTCCATGTCTGTTCACCACAATCCCCTGTGCAAATGCTAAGGGTGGGTTGAGGAATCTCCATGCAGTGACTCTATCCATATGATCAGTTTTCCCGCCAACACTTTGCCCGAGACGAATTCCAGATCCTTGATCGTTAGAAGTTCCAAGTGGCATTCCATCAAAATATTTTGGAGCGTACTCTTTGACCATTGAGCGATTAAAAATAAAGCCACCAGTTGAAAGACAAACTCCTTTTTTTGCTTGAATGTACTTAACTTGCCTATGATTCCTTTCAATTTTTTGAGCTTTTTTTATAAAGAAATTACCAATTTTTTGCAAAAAGCCTGATCCTGGGTATGAGGGAGGAAGGAGCATTTGAAAAAGCTCTCCCCGCGATGTTAAAACCTTGTGTTGTTGAGCAAGGTTTCCAGAAGGCAACATTAATACCTTCAAGCCAACGACTCTTCCCTCTGAAGTTATGACTAGTGAACGCGCTTCAGTTTGAGGAAACAGTTTCAATCCTTTGGCAACAGCTGATTTCTTAAGGGGATAGAAAATTGTTCCTCCAACTCCAATAGGTCTAAAAGGACCTTCTTCATAACCTCTGTGCCCTCTAGGTGCTGGATCAGCTTTTTCCATATAACTTGGCACCAATGAATTATCTGAATGATATAAAAAGTAACCAGCTCCCGGATAGCTTGTTTTAATTTTGTAATAGGAGGGATCAAACTGCACACCATTGTCCATTAGCCATTGTGTATTTTCAGCAGAGGTCTCACAAAATTTTCTTAAAGTTTCTTCTTTAACTATGTCTCCCGTTTCTTGAATAAGGTAATTAAACATATTTTCTGGGGTATCCTCGACACCAGCTGCTTGTTGAATAGGCGTGCCTCCGCCAGCATAAAATACACCTCCACTTTTGGCGGTGGCACCTCCGCCACTTGTTTTATCAATCCCTATCACGGTTAGATTTTGATCAAGAGCTTCGTTTGCTGCAGCAATTCCTGCGCCCCCTAATCCAGCAATGATCAAGTCAGCTTCATCATCCCAGGCAAAGAGGTTGGGATCACTAATTATTTGTGGCGCTTCAACATCTGAAAGCCAGAGTTCATCGCTCGGGTTTATCTCAGTTACCAGCATTTAAATCCGCAGTTTTTCCGCCATCTACTACCAAGCTAGCACCTGTTACAAAGGATGAATCTGAGCTCAGCAAAAATGCAATGGGGCTTGCAAGCTCTGCTGGTTGAGCAATTCGTTTGAGGGGTATTGTTTTGATTGTTGCTTCCATTATTGCTTCATCAGGAATTGCACGCTCTGTTGCTGGTGTTAAAACTGCTCCGGGGATAATACAATTTACTCTTACAAAAGGTGCAGCCTCTACAGCTGAAGCCCTTGAAAAATTTATTAACCCAGCCTTAGCAGCACCATATGCAGACATGTATGCAACACCTTTTAGCCCAACAACAGAAGCCACGTTAACGATGGAACCTTTTTTGGCATCAATCATCCATGGAAGCACTGTTTTTGTGGCTAGAAAAACTGCATCTAGATTAGCCTTAAAATTTGTTCTCCAGGCAGCTAAATCAAGATCAACAATTTTTCCAATATGGATCGAAGGAGCATTATTAACCAATCCATCAATCCTGCCGCAGTCCTTGTAAACTTCCTGCAACGAATTCACAATCTCAGATTCATTGCTAACATCAACATTATGCGCAATAACTTTTGATGAGATTTTTAGAAGTTCATTTTTAGCACTCTCTAAGTTTTCATTGTTTCTACCTGTGATAACAACTGTTGCTCCTTTCTGCAAGCAAAGCTCTGCAGTTGCATAGCCAATTCCTGCGCTAGCACCTGTAATGTATATAACCTCTTTTTCAAATGTATTTTTCATATTTCCCCCTTATGAAAAAACCGTTTAGATTTCTATATTAAATCCTAACGACATATACCAATAGTCATCCATAAACTTTATATGATAGGGATCCGATTTATAACCTAGAGTAAATCCAAGACCTACGTTTTTGTAAGAGGTTGAATATTCTGCTTTGGAATTAATTTCTCTTCCGCTTGGATCCAACCCAAAGCTTAATGAATTAAAGAGGACATCCTTTTCTTTGGTTCTATAGATAGGAACATTTAAGTCAAGTTTGCCAGACTCTATGCGGATTGGCTGATCAATAATGAATGAAATTTGATCGCCTGAATTAAAAATAGAAGATTTTAAGAAGCCTATTCCAAAGGAGGAAGATTTTAACTGAGAAATAGATTCAATCATGCCAAACTCATTTGAAATATCATCAGAACTGCCCCAATAGAATGATCCAAAGATTTTGCCACCAAATAATTCCATTGAATTTGATAAGCCAACAAAGGTGGTAAATTGGTTGCTGCTTCCATTTAGTGCTCCAGAACCACTTAAACCAAGGCTTGCATCATTTTCTTTTATTATGCCTAGTTGCAGTGAGGGCATATTTGATTTTGGCTGAATTTCAATAAGCGCAACTGAGCTAGAATTTCTTTCTCCAAAAACTTCATTGGTCTGAAATTTATTTCTTCCAGAAGAGATGGTAACTGCCAAATTAAAGTTTTTATTTGCTTCTAAAATAGACCCAAAAGTAGAACCTGCAGCGCTAAAATTTAACCAGGGATTGGTAAATTTAGATTTTAAACTGCTGTTAGCTCTTAAATCACGATCTTGAAAAATTCCCAATGCCCAACTGCCATTGATCCCATAACTAAAAAATGAATTATTAGAATAATTGTAATAAGACATAAATTGATTTTTATCTGCTCTAGCATCAAGTAAATGAGAGGGAGTGATAAGTTCTTGAGATAAGTTTTGTGTTTTAAAACTTCCAATTTCAAATTCACTATCATCTGAATATATTTTATGTGAGATAGGTCTTTGCATACCATCGAATCCATCCATATTAATAATTTGATTTCTATAATCCGACGCAAGGCTTCCCAGTGAACGCCTGAAAGGTGCATCAAGCTCATCAAAGAAAATAACTGATTGATTACCAATTCCATTAGATAGAGCATCCCCAAAGGATGGGCTTGTTAGTTGAATGCTAGTAAACAAAGCTGGAACCATTGGACCAGACAAGCTTAGGGACATCACGGCAGCCATTTGACCTACAGGTTCTGTTGCCGCACTGAGATCCATAAGACCTTGTCCATAAATAGCAGCATCAGAATATATACCTTTCTTGTTAGCAGTGCTAAATAACCTAGAAACAATCTCATGACTACCAAGTTGACCATCAAAATGATCTGCAATAACTGCAAGTCCACCAGATACAAAGGGGGCTGCAAAAGAGGTGCCACTGGTTACAGCATAGCAAGAGTTATCTACAATGCAGTTATTATAATTGTCATCGTTTGTATTGCCGATGTAGATCCCGGTATCGGACGTTGAGGTCGGATAAGCTGCAGTAACTCTGCCTCCGGGTGCTGATATGCAGTAATCTTGAGCAACACCACACCTGCTTGAAAAATCACTTATTTGGCCGTTCTCATCTACAGATGCTACTGCAATAGAGTGACCTTGAATTTCTGGAATATAATGTGCCATACCAGGTAATAACTCAGGGCTCGAGTAGTCCACGCCTTGATCTGCATACCCTCCAGCATTGCCGGCAGCCCATACATAAATAGTTTTTTCAGAATCAGGGGTGCCAATCTGAGACATTTCTTCAATGGTATTTGGAAATGCGTATCTAACCTGAGCTTCAGTGTAGTCGATAATGTTCCCAGAGTATCCATAGCTGTTATTTACTATGTCAACATCGAAATCATTGTAGACTTCAAACAGCTGGCTAAAAAAATTATCAATTCCTGTAAAATCTGGAGCCCCAGATACATTTCCAGAACCATCATCATTCCCTATGTCAACTGGATCGTAGTCTGGATCCGGCTCTGCAAGTTGAATTGCAACAAATAAAACATCTGCTTCAAAGGCCACCCCATGCATTGGCGTGATATCTGATTTATCCTGCTTACCAGCTGCAACAGAGGCAACCATAGTTCCATGCCTTTTTTGCCTTGTATTTGGAGTGTAGTTTGAGTAGTTCAAAGCGCTATCCCCTGAAAGTCTGCCCGCACTAATCTCAACATGAGAGTCATCTAAACCAGAATCCGTAATTCCAATTGTAATCCCAAGCCCTGTAGCGCCTCTGGCATATGCCGAAGAAGCATTAATCATGTTTAGACCCCATTGGCTTTGATACTCATAGTAACCCTCATACTGATCTTTTAACTCATCAAAAGACAAACTTGGAGGAGGGGTTGGAGCTATAGGGGTTTGCGAAATAACAGGCGTATTGTTTGACCCGCCGCCACCGCCCCCGCCACAAGAAATTAATGTAAATAAAACCAATGCCAGAGTTCTGTTTTTACTCATAATAGTTTAGGATTCTTTGATCGTAATAAATTTAAAAATATGTCTGATAAATATAACGAAGTTTTAGCAAATCTAACAGCACCAGATCAAATTTTTGCATTTGAAGAAATGCAACATTCCTCCGGAATTACTTATCGAGAATTTACCAACACCCCCAAAACACTAGCCAGTTTTTTTGAATATGGATTAATGTTCCCAGAGTGGGAGTTTATTGTGTTTAACAATGAAAGATTTACATATCAGGAAATCCACAAAAAGGCCGCTCAAACTGCCAATGCATTAAAAGATGCTGGAATTAAAAAAGGCGATCGTGTCGCTATATGTATGGCCAACAACCCTGAATACATTATCTCTTATATGGCAGTAACTTCTATGGGTGCGGTTTGTGTTTTGCTTAACTCTTGGTGGGTTCCTGATGAAGTTAGTTATGGGCTAGAGAATTCTGAGGCAAAAATTTTAATTGGGGACGAAAAAAGATTACGTGGATTAGAGAAATTTACAGAATTA
>Ga0257115_1000513_pt1 | contig 33619 bp, 59 predicted proteins | sample SI112_100mmetaG_FD_194465 | JGI IMG/M metagenome (GOLD analysis project Ga0257115, IMG submission 194465) | Marine microbial communities from Saanich Inlet, British Columbia, Canada - SI112_100m | ecosystem: Environmental > Aquatic > Marine > Inlet | place: Canada: British Columbia | collected...
AAATCCATGACACTTACGGAATTGAATTACATTACGATTCATCTATCCAATAGTATGATACTTTGTGAGGGCGAGAAATCGCCCTTACATCAAAATTAAATAGGAGAATAAAATGGTTAAATTAGTATTATCAAATCAAAAAATGATTACCTTAACTAGAGGTAACAAAACAATTAAAAGAACTGAAATAGATTACGAAACAAATAAAGTTATGTATGATTTTAGAGGTTTTAAAGTTACATCTAATGATGTACAAGAGAATATTAACGAGGTTGATAAGACCTATGAAAATGAAGCAAAAGTAATACCTCTTAAAAAGAGAACAAAAAAAAGAAAGAAAAAAGATGAATAAAATAATTATAATGAAAGCTAAAAAGTGGTCTAAATGGGTTTGGATTAAAGCTAAAAATAACCCAATGTATTCAATACCCTTAGTTTTAGTAATTGCTTATTTAATTTGGAAGTAAATTATGGCTAATTATACAGGTGCTAACGTTATCACAACATCAGATATACAAAAGTATCAACCTGATGCGTTTGATTTTGGTATCTCTACAACAGCTACTGAAACAACTAATTTTTTAGCACAAACTACTAATGATATTTTAAGACAGTTAAGAGTAGAATGGTGGCCTGTATATAAAACAAATATATTTACTGATATTACAGTTCTTAACACAGCAGAAATGGTTAATACAAAAGTTAACCTAGATCAGTTTGAACGTGCTGGTGTTTATCTATTTCTTGGAAGATTCTATTTACCAGCATTAACTAAATTTAGACCAGAAACAGAAAAAGATAGATTTGAAAGAATGGCTGAATATTATATGAGCCAATACAATATCGAATGGAGAATGATATTAGAAGATGGTGTAGAATATGATGTAGATTCTTCTGGAACTATTGTAGCAAACGAGAGAGAACCTTTACATGGATTTAGAAGATTGACTAGATAATGGCTTTAGATTTAAAGATCAAAACTAACGCAAAATTTGTCGAAAAAAGATTTAAAAGAATAGAGAAAAAGTTTAAAGGCATAATCCAAAAAGGAATACTACAAGCTGGTTTTCAATTACTAGATATTATTAGAACTAAAACACAAAAAGGAATAGATTTTAGAGATATACCTTTTGTTCCATATTCATCAGGATATTTAAAAAAATTACAAAGAGAGGGTAAATCAACAAAAGTAGATTTATTTTATAGTGGTAGAATGTTAGGTGCATTAACTCCATCTGGTAGAACGATTAGAAAAACAGGAACTAATAAAGTTAGTGTTAATTTTAGTAATGCACAGATGAGGCAAAGAGCAGTATTTAATCAGGTATTAGGAAAAAATAAGAGGGAATTTTTTGGATTTAATGATAGAACTGCTAATATAATAAGAAAACAATTTAACAGATTTGTTGCAAAAGAATTTAGGAAAGCAAGAATATGAGTGTAAGAGAAAACATAGCATCTAATTTATTAACTGTATTATCTAATATATCTAGCCCAGATATTATAAAAGCAACTAGACAACCTTTTTTATTAGACGAATTATCAGATAAACAATATCCAGCAGTAATAGTACAAACATCAGAAGAAAATAGAGATGACTCTGAATTAGGAAGTGGTGCTAAAACTAGGCATGGTACGATTGATTTTGTAGTGTTAGGATTTGTAAAAGGTGCAGAGGCCAATATAGATACTAAAAGAAATGAATTAATTACAGCTATTGAAACTGCAATAGAAACTGATATTACTCGAAGTGGTAATGCACTTGATTCTGAAGTTATACAAGTAGAAACTGACGAGGGTTCTTTATTTCCTGTTGGTGGAATAAGAATGACTATTAGATGTATGTACGAATATCAAGCTGGAACACCATAGGAGAATAAATGACTACTAAAATTATAAATAGAATAGAAAAAAAAATAGATCAAATAGAAAAAATGCACGATAAAGAGTCTATGTTATGTGAAGAAGTAAAAGACTTATTAGCTGAATTAAAAGAAAACCAAGAAGATGAAAGTAAAGAGTGGGAAGAAGATTTAGATGATGATAATTTTGACGAAGATGAAGAAGATATTGACGAAGAAGATGATAAACTGTAAAAGGACTTATGGCTAAAGATATTAAATTATATAAAGGTAATTCAGAGATAGTTATTAATGAATCTAATCTTGAACATTTTATAAGTTTAGGCTATAAGCAAGAAAAAGAAACTAAACAAACACAATCTAATAAGGATAAAAAATGGCAACACATCACGGAAAAGAAGGCGTAGTTACTGCTGGTGGAACTGGTGTTGGGGAACTAACATCATTCACACTTGAAACTACAGGAGATGTTGTAGAAGATACAGCTTTAACAGATGCTACTAAATCATTTGTTGCTGGTCGAACATCATTCTCTGGTACTTTAGAAATGCACTTTGACGAAACTGATACACCTCAAACAACTTTAGTTGCTGGTGCTTCAATCTCATTTATTTTATTACCTGAGGGTAACGCAAGTGGCGATAGAAGTTTTTCAGGAACAGGACTTGTTACAGGAATGTCAGTTAATAACTCAATGGACGCAATTATTTCAAGAACTGTTACTTTTCAAGGCACAGGTGCACTTACAATAGGAACTGTATAATCTTAATTTATGTCAGTTATTGATAGAGTTAAATCTCATTTTGAAACTCTTAAAACTATCACTATTGAAGTTGAGGAGTGGAAAGATGAGCATGGTAATCCGAGTGTATTTTATTCAGAGCCATTAACCCTTGAAGAAAAAAACATTATCTTTAAGAAGTCTAATAATTTTCAAGATTTAACTATTCTTGTAGATTTGCTTATAATGAAGTTGCAAGTCAAAAACGATAAAGGCGAAATGATTAAAGCCTTTAGTCCAGAAGATAAATTTGCACTTAGAAAAAAAGCAGATACAAATGTTATTTCAACTATTGCTAATCAAATACTTTTAGATACTAGTCACGAGGAAGCCGAAAAAAAGTAAATAGCGACCCTGAGATTAGGTCGCTTTTAGTCGTAGCAGATAGATTACACATTACAATCCAACAAGTTCTTGATATGCCTATTAGTCATTATAATCTTTGGTTAGCATACTTGAAAAAAGAACAAGAACAGTATAAAACAAGTCAATCACTAGCAGAAGCAAGGAAATTTAAGTAATGGCACAAAAACTCAATATAGACATAGTAGCAAAAGATAAATCCAAACAGGCTTTAAATGGTGTTCAGAAATCTTTAGGAAGACTAAAAAATTCTGTATTTAATTTAAGAAATGCTTTTTTAGGTTTAGGTGCTGGTCTTGTTGTTAGAAATTTAGTTAATACAGGAAAACAATTAGAGAATTTAAGAGTTAGATTAAAGTTCTTATTAAAAGATACTAATGAAGGTGCAAAGGCATTTGATAATATGACCAAGTTTGCATCTAAAGTTCCTTTTTCATTGGAACAAATACAATCAGGTGCTGGTATTCTTGCAACAGTAACAGATAATGCAGAAGATTTACAAGAAATGTTAGAGATAACAGGAAATGTTGCAGCAGTAACAGGATTAGATTTTAGAACTGCTGGAGAACAAATACAAAGATCATTTAGTGCTGGTATAGGTGCAGCAGATTTATTTAGAGAAAAAGGTGTTAGAAATATGCTTGGCTTTAAAGCTGGTGCAACTGTAACTATTGAAGAAACAGTACAAGCATTTGAAAAGGTTTTTGGAAAAGATGGAAGATTTGGAAAAGCTACAGATGAATTAGCAAAAACTTTTGAGGGTACTATGTCTATGATTGGAGATAAAGTATTTAATTTTAAAAAGGTAATATTAGAAGCTGGATTTTTTGAAGAACTTAAAAAACAATTTGGAAGTTTAGATAAATTTTTGGAAGATAACGCAAAAGAATTAGATCAGATAGCAACAACAATAGGAAAAAATTTAGCAAAAGGAATGGTTGCTGTAGTTAAAATAGGTAAAGATTTAATTCCTACTTTAGAAAAAATTGGAATGATTATGAGAAGTATAGCAGATGGTTTTATGGCTTTACCACCTTTTATACAACAAAGTGGAATTATAGGTGCATTTTTATTTGGTAAAAAAGGATTAGTAGCATTAGCAAGTGTTAGTTTATTTGTTGATAAAGTACAGGATTTAATTAAGGAATCTAAAGTTAGAATGGGTATTTTTGATATAGATAACCTTAAAGAAGTAACTTTAGCAGTTGATACAATTAGCAATCAAGTAAGTGAACTTGAATTACAAAAATCACTTTTAGGAGATATTGATACTCCTAACATAGATAAAAAGTTAAAAAGTTTAAGAACAGAATTAGAAATGTTGGAAGAAAGACGAAAGGTTTTACAACATAGTGCTAACATTAGAAAGTTTGAAGCATTTGAACATCAAAAAGAATTACATAAAGGTTTAAAAACTCACAAAGAAATTAATGCAGAATTAGAAAAAAGAATGGAAAATACGAGTAGAGAAAATGGTTTAATTAGAAATCAAAACCAACATATAGAAACTCTAATGGATAAAATTCAAAACTTAAATGAAAAATCATTAAGTAAAGTTGAAAGTAAATTTAAAAATATTAAAGGAACAATATCAGAGGGAATTAACAATGGTATTACAACAATGTCTCAAGGTCTTGCAAGAGCATTTGTTTTTGGAGAAAAATTATCGGATACATTAAGAAATATGGCACAGAAATTTTTAGCAAATATAATAAGTGCATTAATTGAAGTTGTTGCAAGAAAAGGTGTTGAACTTGCAATAGAAAAAATGATTACTAATGAAAAGAAAAAACAAGCTATGTTAAGTGGTGTTAGTGGTGGTGGGAGTATATTTAGTGCTATTGGAAGTTTTTTTGGTGGTGGGAAAAAAGCATCAGGTGGTGCAGTATCAAAAGGACAACCATACATGGTAGGAGAACAAGGTGCTGAATTATTTGTACCTAACCAATCAGGTCAAATACAACAATCAGCTAGAGGTACAAGTGGTGGCGCAACAACAGTTAATTTTAATATTAACACAGTAGATGCTAGAGGATTTAATGAACTATTAACTCAAAGCAGAGGAACTATAACTCAATTAATTAATCAAGCTGTTAATGAGAGAGGTGCAAAAAGTATAATATAATGTCAGGTGCATTTCCTATATCAACTGCTAAATTTGGAACTTTAGGAATAAAGTCAATTCAAAATACTATTATATCTAAATCAGTATCAGGTAAAAGATTAGTTAGACAAATAGATAACCAAAGATTTGCTTTTACAGTTCAAATTATTACAGGAACAAGATCAAGCACTTATGGAGAGTTGATGGCTTTTATAATGAAACAAAGAGGCCAGAAAGAAACCTTTACAATTATCCCACCAGAACTTGAAGATGCTAGAGGTAACGAGTCAGGTACAGTTTTAGTTAACGGAGTTCACGCAGTTGGAGATACAACCATTGCTATGGACGGACACCACAACGATAATCCACACGCATTCAAAGCTGGAGATTTTATAAAATTTGCTTCACATAATAAAGTTTATATGGTTGTAGCAGATGTTCAGGCTTCTAGTAATGCTTCAACAGTTACAATAGAGCCACCTTTACTTGTAGCACTAGCAAACGATTCAGTAGTTACATATGACAATGTTCCATTTACAGTATCTTTAACAACTGACATTCAAGAATTTGGAGTATCAGGTGCAGATAATGAAGGCAAATTATATTACGAGTATCAATTTGATGTTGAAGAAGCATTGTAGATGAAATATAAAGTTAAGTATTGGATAAGTGTTGATTTTTTAGCTGAAGAAATAATAGATGCTGATGATTTTAATTCTCAATCCTTTAATCAGGGTAAGTATAGCGAACCATCTAAAAATGCTCGTTATATGGTCAATGATACAGTAAAAATTAACAGAAGAACATTTGAGGAACATGACGAGAAGCCTGACAACAGCATTAAAGAACGAATTAGCAACAAATGATATTAGACCATTCCATCTTATCACACTTGGCTTTGGTACTCCTGTCAATATTACTGATTGCTCATTTCCATTAATTTCTTCTATATCAGGTAGTTCAGTTACTTATGCAGTAAGTGATTTTATATTAGGTTTTTCTAATTTTACTGAACAAGCAGATGTAACTAAATCAAGTTTAACAATATCTTTATCAGGTGCAGATCAATCATTTATATCAATTTGTTTAGCAGAGAATGTAGTTAATGATGCTGTAACTATTTATAGAGGTTTATTAGCTGATGATAATTCTATTATTGCTGATCCATTTCTTTTGTATGCTGGAAACATAGAAAGTTTTAGTGTGAATGAATCTGAAACAGATAGTGCAGTTAATTTAAGTGTTGTATCTCATTGGGCAGATTTTGATAAAAAGAATGGTCGTAAAACAAACAACACATCACAACAAAGATTCTTTAGTGCAGATGTAGGAATGGATTTTAGTTCTGAAACAGTACAAGATATTAAATGGGGTAGAGCATAATGGGAGTATTAAGTTCTGTTGTAGGTTGGGTAACTAAAACAGTTTTAAACATGAATCCAATAGTAGGTTTAGTTATTAGTGTTGCGTTAGCTTGGTTAATGCGACCTAAAGTTCCTGAAATGCCAGACTTTGGAACTAATGATTTTGATAATTACGAAAAAGGTATCTTATTAAATAAACAATCTAATGACGCAAATATTCCTGTAATCTATGGAACAAGAATGATTGGTGGAACTAGAGTCTTTATGGAAACTTCAGGTACAGATAACACCCATTTATATATGGCAATAATTTTATCAGAAGGAGAAATAAACGATATAACTTCAATTAAAATAGATGATAAAACTGTAACATGGTCAGGCGATCTATCAGATAATACACAAAGAACAGTAGGAAGTGGAGATAGTAATTTTTATAAAGATTCAGCAAGTTTAATTACAGTAGAACCTCATTATGGAACTGATGGACAATCTGCATCATCATTATTATCAACATTATCTAGTTGGGGAAGTACACATAAACTATCAGGTCTTTCTTATTTAGCTTTAAAATTTACTTGGAACGCAGACGCATTTACAGGAATACCAAAGGTTCAATCAATAGTACAAGGAAAAAAAGTTGTTGCTTATAATTCAAGTTCAGTTGCACAAACTGCTACATATTCAGATAATCCAGCTTGGTGTTTATTAGATTATTTAACAAACGAAAGATATGGAAAAGGTTTAGCAATAGCAAATATTGATATACCAAGTTTTTATACTGCTTCAGGAATTTGTGATACAGATGTTACAGCTTATGGTTCAACTACAATAGATGTTATGGATTGTAATGCCATTATAGACACATCAAGTCCTGTTATAGATAATGTTAGAGAATTTTTAAAAGGTTGTAGAGGTTATTTACCTTATGTTTCAGGAAAATATAAATTAATTTGTGAAACAACAGGCTCATCATCAATAACAGTTACAGAAGATGATATTATAGGTGGTTATACTTTATCAAGTCCAACAAAAAATTCAAAATATAATAGAGTAATTATTTCTTATGTTAATCCAGCAAGAAACTATCAAGTTGATGAAGTACAATTTCCTGAAATAGATGATAGTGGTTATACCTCAGCAGATAGACACGCAACTATGAAAACTGCTGATGGGGATATATTATTAGAGGGAAGATTTGACATGAAAACATTGACTTCGCCATACCAAAGTTTGGAGATGGCAGAGGTTATATTAAGAAGATCAAGAGAAGCATTAGGTTTAACAATCAATGTTAGCTTTAGTGCTTATGATGTAGCAATAGGAGATATTTTAGGAGTAACACATTCTAGTTTAGGATTTTCAAACAAACAATTTAGAGTATTAGGAATTAATTTTAATGCAGATTTTACATTAGGTTTAGACTTAATGGAACACCAAGACGCACATTATACTTGGGCAACTAAAACACAAGTATCATCAACTCCATCTACTAATTTACCTAACCCTTATACTATCCAACCACCAGCTAGTGTTACTTTAGATGATGAATTAATTGAATATAATGATGGAACTGTAATTGTAGCTTTAAATGTAACTGTTGGTGCAAGTACAGATAAATTTGTGGACTATTACCAAGTGGAATATAAATTAAGTACAGATTCAGATTATATTATTTATGCACAAGGTTCAGGATTAATTCATAGAGTTTTAAATGTTATTGACCAAAAAATTTATAATGTAAGAGTTAAAGCTGTCAACTCTATGGGTGTATCATCAACTTATGTAACAGCAACTAGAACTATTGTAGGTGCTATTGATCCACCCTCAGATGTTGATGATTTTGCTTGTAATATTTTAGGACAAGAAGCACATTTAAGCTGGACACAAGTAGCAGATTTAGATTTAGCTTATTATCAAATTAGATATTCTTCTGTAACAGATGGAACAGGAGATTGGGCAAACTCTGTATCTTTAGTTGAAAAAGTATCAAGACCAGCAACTTCAATTAATGTACCAGCTAGAGTTGGAACTTATTTAATTAAAGCAGTAGATAAATTAGGAAACTTTAGTTCTAACGCAACAGGTATTATTTCTAATGTTACATCAATTCAAAATTTTAATGCAATAACATCAGTATCAGAACACCCAGATTTTGATGGAACACTAACAAATACAGCAATAGTAGATGATACTTTAAGATTAGATTCATCAGAATTATTTGATTCAGCTAGTGGAAATTTTGATGCAGAAACAACTAGATTTTTTGATTCAGGTGTTGCTAATGCAGATTTTTATGCAAGTGGTAATTATTTATTTGCAGATGTAGTTGATATAGGTGCTAAACATACTTGCCGACTTACAGCTAGTTTGAAACAAACTTCATCTGACCCTGATGATTTATTTGATAATAGAAGTGGTAATTTTGATTCTGCTTCTGGTGCATTTGATGGAGATACACCATCTAATTCTAACGCACATATTGAGATTGCAACAAGTGATGATAACTCTACATACACAGCTTTTCAGAACTTTGTTATAGGAAATTACACAGCAAGATATTTTAAATTTAGAGTTATTTTAACTTCAACCGATTTAGCTTCAACTCCTGTTGTAGAAGAAGTGTCAGTTACAATAGATATGGAAGATAGAATATTTAGTGGAAATGATATAACTTCTGGTGCTGGTGCTAAAACTGTTACATTTACAAACCCTTATAAAACTGATAATTATGCAGTTGGAATTACAGGACAAGGAATGGCAACAGGAGATTTCTTTTTAGTAGATACAAAAACTATTAATGGATTTAATGTAACCTTTAAAAATTCAAGTGGAACATCAGTATCAAAAGTATTTGATTATATTGCAAAAGGGTATTAAAAGGGATATAAATAAAAATTATGGCACAGCACGATTATAACATAGCTAACGATTCATTTCCAACAGTAAGAACAGATATAAATAATGTTTTATCTGCAATAAATACATCTAACTCTGGTACATCAAGACCAAGTGGTGCTGTTGCTGGTACGATTTGGCTAGACACTTCTGGTGGTGCAACTGCTCATGTTTTAAAATTTTTTGATGGAACTGATGATATTACTTTAGGAACAATTAATACAACAGCTAACACAGTTGATTGGACAGACAGTTCAGTTACTTTTGATATAGTGAATGATACCTCTCCACAACTAGGTGGTCAATTAGATGTTAATGGTAATGCTATTGGAGATGGTACTTTAGAATTATTAAAATTTTCAGAAACAGGAAGTGCAGTTAATGAATTTACAATCGCAAATGCAGCAACTGGTGCTGGCCCAACTTTATCTGCAACTGGTACTGATACAAATGTTGATATTAATATAACTCCTAAAGGAACAGGAGATGTCGTTCTTGCTGGAGATACAGCTAAAGTAGGAGATAGTGGTGCGGCAGCAACTCTAACTTCAAATGGTGCTGGAACTTTAACAGTAACAACAGGTGGAGCAAACGATTTAATTTTAAATACAAATAGTGGAACTAACTCTGGAACAATTCAAATTACAGATGGAGCAAATGGAGCAATAGATTTTACAACAAATGGAACAGGAGCAATTAAATTTAATGATATGGCTTATGTTCCACAACAAGCAATTACATCATCATCAAATGCAGTAGCATGGGACGCACAAGCAAAATCAAACGCAGTACATATCACTACGGAGAACACTACATTTTCTGCACCAAGTAATGGAGTAGAGGGTGCTTTTATTTGTTTAGAAATTAATTATAACGGAGCGCACACTATTGCTTGGAACACAGTATTTGAATTTGCGGCAAGTACAGAACCTACTACAACAGACACAGATGCAAAAACTGACATTTTTGTCTTTAGATACAATGGAGCAATTTGGCAAGAAGTTGGTAGAACATTAAATTTAAGTGAAAGTTAAAATATGTGGGCATTAATAGAAGATAACACAATAGTAAAAACAATTAATAATCCAAAAGGAATGGTTATTGGAGATACTCGTTATTCAAGAAATATATTTTCTTTTAGATGGAGTAACGCAGAAAGAGAAGCCATTGGAATTTATGAAATTGTAATTGATAATTCAAACAAACGAGATGAAGAATATTACAATAATACAAATCAATCTTTTAATTATGCAGATGGAGTAGCAACAGCAAGTTTTGGAAGTGCAACAGCAAAACTATTAGAAGATAGAAATGAAGTTGATGAAGCTGGAGAACCTTTATTAGATGATAATGGAGATCAAGTTGTTACTAAAGGTTTAAAATCTCAAAAGAAAGATATTATAAAACAACAAGCAAGTGGATTATTAACTCCGACAGATTGGTATATTTTAAAAGCAACTGATGTAGAAAGTTATTCAGTACCAAGTGCTGTTACAACTTTTAGATCAAACGTAAGAACAAAATCAAATACAATGGAAACTGCTATTAATAACGCAAGTGATGTAGATGCTTTAGCAACTTTATATCAATATGTTAATACAGGCACAGAAGAAAATCCTGTTATGGAAAGACCATTAGGCGAGTTTCCAACATTGGAGATTTAATGTTACCCACAATAGCAACAGGAAATGTATCTTCATCTTTAGGTGGTGGTTATGAAGTAGCCAACTCATGTAGGTTTAATGATGGCGATAGTGCTTATATGCACAAGACACCTGGAAGTGCTGGAAATAGAAGAACATTTACATTTAGTTGTTGGATAAAAAGAGGTGTTTTAGGAATACAGACATTTTTTTCATCTTATAATGCTGATGATGCTACAAGACCAGATGGTATAAGATTCTCAGCAGATGATAGATTATATGTTAATTTTAGAAATACTGAAGATGCCATTGTATCGACAGCAAGATTATTTAGAGATGTTTCAGCTTGGTATCATATCTGCGTTGCTGTAGATACAACACAAGGCGTTGCCGCTAATAGAGTTAAAATCTATATTAATGGTGGTAGTGTTGAAACTTCTTTAACAGGCGATGGTGCAGTTGATAGTGCATCTTATATGGCTCAAAACTTTGAGTGTGGTGGTTTTAATAGAGATAGCAAACATCAAATTGGTTCAAGAGCAATAGGTACACCAACTTTATATTTTGATGGTTACATGGCAGAAGTTTGCTTTATAGATGGATCAGCTTTAACACCAACTTCCTTTGGAGAATTTGATGAAGATAGTCCGACAATTTGGAAACCGAAAGATGTATCAGGATTAACATTTGGTACGAATGGATTTTATTTAGATTTTGAAGATAGTGCTAATTTAGGCAACGATGCAAATGGTGGAACAGATTTAACAGAAGTTAATCTAGCCGCAACAGATCAAGCTACAGATACACCGACTAATAATTTTGCAACATTAAATCCTTTAGGTATGCCAAGTACAAACACAACTTTTTCAGAAGGTAATCTTACTGTTAATGTAGCCTCTGGTTCAAGTTTTTTTAGTATTCCAACAATCGGTGTATCAAGTGGCAAATGGTATGTTGAAGGAAAATTAGTAACAGGAACAGTAGATGGTGGACTTACTTATTCTGATTATGGATTTGCTGATAGATCAGATAGTGCTGGACAATCCTTATATAGTAGTTCTGCTAGAGTTTTTTGGTTATCAGCTTGGGATTCGAAAATAAATTATAGAACTGGTGGATCAACAACTGCTGGATTACAAACTGGTAAAACTGGGTTATCTCAAGGAGATTTTTTTCAATTATATTTAGATATGGATAATGAATTAATGTATTGGGGTAGGAATGGTTCAGTAACAAACTCAACAGGAATATCTTTTAATGGAAAAGAAAGTTTAACTGGAGAATATTTTTTTGCTTTTGGAGATCAATTTACTTCTGGAACATATAAATACTCAACTAATTTTGGACAAGGTTCTATTGATGGTGCAGCAGTAACAGCTTATAGTGACGCAAATGGATATGGTAGTTTTAAATATAATCCTACAGTTACAACAGATGAAGGTAGTAAAGATTTCTTGGCACTTTGTACAAAAAATTTAGGAGCATATGGAGGTTAAATGGCAGTTTATACAACAATAGACGATCCAGGATTATATTTTAATACTAAACTTTATAATGGAACAGGTAGTTCTAATGCTATTACAGGTGTTGGATTTCAACCAGATTTTACATGGATTAAAAGACGAAACGTTGCAACAGCTCATCATTTACACAATGCAATATCTGGTGCTACAAAAGTTTTAAATTCTAATACTGTTAATGCTGAAAGCACAGACGCACAAAAACTTTCTTCATTTGATAGTGATGGATTTACAGTAGGTACAAATGGAGATGCAAATAATTCTTCTGGTACTTTCGCATCATGGAACTGGAAAGCAAATGGTGCAGGTTCAGCTAATACAGATGGTACTATAAGTTCTACAGTTTCAGTTAATACTACAAGTGGATTTAGTATTGTGTCTTATACAGGAACAGGAAGTGCAGCAACAGTAGGTCATGGCTTAGGGTCTGCACCATCAGTAATTTTTTATAAAAACAGAAGTGAATCACAGAATTGGAGAGTGGTTACAACTGCAATAGATGGAAGTTTAGACAATTTATTTTTAAATACAACTGATGCAAAAAGTGATGACAGCATAACAGTTCCATCAAGCACAGTTTTTACTATAGATGGATCAACTCAAACAAATAAAAGTTCACAAAATATTATTGCCTACTGCTTCGCAGAAAAAAAAGGCTTCAGTTCTATGGGTTCTTACATTGGAAATGGAAATGCTGATGGAACATTTATTTATACAGGATTTAAACCAGCATTTTTTTTAGGTAAAAGAACTAACTCAACAGGAGAATGGTTTTTACTTGATAATAGAAGAAGTAATTCATTTAATCCACAAGACAGAATATTAGAGCCAAATAGCAATTCAGCAGATATTTCAGGAGCAAGTTATAAGTATGATTTTGTCAGTAATGGAATTAAAATTAGAACAACATCAGGTGCATATGGAAATGGAAATGGAGATACCTTTATCTACATGGCTTTCGCTGAACAACCATTCACAACATCAACTGGTGTACCAGCTACTGCGAGATAATCAACATAGGAGATAGTTATGCAACTTTCAAAAAATTTTTCTTTAGAGGAGATGGAAAAATCAAGTACAGGAATTAGACTCGGTATAAAAAATAAAGCTGGTAGTGGAGAGATTAAAAATCTAGGAGATATTTGTCATGAAATATTAGAAAAATGTCGTGCTAAATTTGATGATAAAGCTGTTACGATTACTAGCGGATTTAGGTCAGAAGAATTATGTGAAGCAATAGGTTCAAAAAAAACATCACAACACGCAAAAGGAGAAGCAGTAGATTTTGAAATAGCTGGTGTATCTAATCTTGAAGTAGCTTTATGGATTCAAAACCATTGTGATTTTGACCAATTAATTTTAGAGTATTATACAGGCGAAGCAAATAGTGGTTGGATTCATGTTTCATATTCAGAGGGTTCTAATAGAAAACAAGTATTAACATTTGATGGAAAATCATATACTAATGGATTACCAGATACTAAATGGTCTGGTGGAAAGTTAAGAAATTAAAATGAAAAACAAATGAGCAAAACAGCTTTACAAAAAATAGAATCACACGAAAAGCTATGTCGTATCATGCAGAAATTAACCCATCAAAAAATTAGTCTTATAGAAGAAAGAGTTAAGAGATTAGAAAAGATTTTACTAATCTGCACAGGCTCATTAATAAGTGCTATGGGTTATGTAATAGTAACTTTGCTTGATAAAGTCTAAACCTTTACAAACACTTAAAAATAAGTACAAGTATTAATTGTATGAGTCATAAGAGAATACTTATTATATCTGATATGCACATTCCATATCATCACAAAGACGCAATCAAATTTTTAAAAGAAATAAAAAAAGAATTTAAACCTGATACAGTTGTTAATATTGGAGATAGCTTAGACTTTCATGCGATCTCAATGCACGATAGTAACCCTGATCTATATTCTGCTGGACACGAATTAAAAGAAGCTAGAAAATATATAAAAGAATTAGAAGATATATTTCCAGAAGTTACAGAAGTAGATTCAAACCACTCTAGTCTAGTTTATAGACGAGCATTAAAGTATGGAATGAGTAAAGAATTTTTAAGAGATTATGGAGATTTTCTAGGAACTAAAAAATGGAAGTGGATAGATGATTTAACACTTACTATGGCCAATGGTCAAAGATGTTTTTTTACACATGGAAGATCAGCAGATGTATTAAAAACAAGTCAAGCTATGGGAATGAGTTGTGTTCAAGGTCATTATCATACTAAGTTTGTTATTAGTTGGTGGGCGAACCCAGATAACCTATTTTTTGGAATGAACGTAGGTTGTTTAATTAATCAAAAGAGCATGGCTTTTGCTTATGCTAAAAATTTTAAGACTAGGTTTATCATAGGTTGTGCAGTTATACTAAATGGTATTCCAAGACTACTCCCTATGGTTTTAGACAATAAAGGTAAGTGGATAGGCAAAATTGTTTAAGTTAAAGCCACAGAGAGCCACAGAGAAAGCTACTGACAAGCAAATAGGTGGTACACACTACAAACAATATAAGATACAGCCTATTGAGTTTATAGTAGCAAATAAACTTGATTTCATACAAGGTAATATTGTAAAATACGCACTCCGAAAAAAAGATGGAGAAAACCCTGATGAGAAGTGGAATAAGATAATTCACTACTGCGAACTCGCAAAAGAGTTGCAAAATAAAAAATAAGGAATATTAGAAATGAATGAACTTCACTTATTTAATTTATTCAATTCTTATGGTATATTGGACAGTAATAATATTCGTAACAGGAAGTATATAATATGTGGTTAGCTTTATTAAAAAATCCTCTGACAAAAATGGTGTTCAACAAGGCTACCGAACATTTTAAACATAAAGCAGAAAAAGTTAAGACTATTAGACAAGCTGAAATAGAGGCCTGTAAAGAAGTTGATGTTCAAAGAATTAAATCACAAGATAAATCATTTAAAGATGAGATATTATTAATTTGGCTTGTAGGAATGTTGACTACTGGGTTTTTTGAAAGCACAAGAGATAACTTTAGAGCATGGGTAGAGATTATTAATGATTTACCTGATTCAGTATGGTACTTGTTAATTATAGTATTCACAGCAACATTCTCAACTAAAATGACAGATAAGGTTTTAAACCGAAACAAAAAGAAGTAATATGTCTAATGGACATAGACGCAGTAATTATAGATGTAGAATTTAGATTAGAAATTTCTCAAAATCCATATGGGGGTCATTTTTGTTCTTTTCGATTTATAGATGTTGTACCTAATAAGACTAAATTAAATAGAATGATTTCTGATATAAAAAAGAACCCAGAAGTAGAACTTATAGATTATAACTATACAGAAACTCCCATCACATCTAAAACTAGTTTAAAATATTTTGAAATTACTAGACATTAAATAGGGTGGCAAGAGAGAGCAAACCACCCTACCAAATCATTAACTCTCGCTAATGACTTTATCTACTAACAGATAAACAAAGGAGCAATCCAACTTTCGTTAGTAGAATTCATTAAACTTTATTATTCAAAGCTAAATCTCTTTTTAACTCTGATTGTTTTAAACTTACATACTTATCTAAATTATTATAATGATAACGACATTTTACTAAATTAATTTCAGCTTCTGCATAAGCATCAACAATTTTTTTATAATCTTCATCTTGTCTGGCCTTATGTTCAGCTTCAATAACTGTTTTAGAGTCTAGCTTATGTCTTAAAAAACATTTTGAATACATGGCTTTTAATCCCTCGTGTAGAATTATAGCTTTACCATGTGCTATACTCCATTCGTTAGATGCTTTTTCTAATTCTTCATACGATTTATTACTTAATAGGTTGCTCATTCTTTTTCTCCTTTAAAATATATTTTAGTGTAGTTGTTGTTGGGTCAAAATCTAACTTATCACAAGACATTAAAGTTATTGCTATAACAATAAAAAATATTATAGCAATTATCTTTAAGAATCCATTTCGTATTGGGCGACCATATATCATCATGGATATAATAACATCTCCTCTGCTTCTTCTTCTAACTGTTTTATTTGTTGTTTTAAATGTTTATTTTCTAATTCGTATTTTTCAGCTAAATTTCTTTGTTGTTTAACTTCCATATACAAGCATTGTATTTCCTCTAACTTAATAGCGAAATCTTTTTTTAATTTATAGAGATCGCTAACAAGATTATAATGAGTATCGCTAACTTTATCGATCATAATTAAAATGGAATCTCATCATCCATATCAGACATATTATTAACAGGAACAGCATTATCTGGTGCAGAGGGTTGAGCCTGTGTCATTGGTTGTGGTGTGTACTGTGGAATAGATTGACCAACAGTTTTCATTCCATCTACATTGGCACTAGGTTTGTAAGGTTTAATCATAATATAACTTAACTTCATTTGCGTATCTCCTTTATCGTATGGTTTTGGAGTTTCTATCATTTGAGTTTTAGCATACCATTTAGGCGTATGACCTTGTTTGGCAAAGTTTTGAACTCCCTCTGTCATATACCATTCATTAAATTGTGATAGTTTATATTTTTTTTTTGTTAAGCTACAAGTAAATAGACTTTCAGCATTTGCCTTAAATTCATATTTAGGCGATTTATTGCCTGTCGGATTTAAGTATAAATCTAAGGCACAGTAATCATTATTTGATTTATTTTGTTGATACATTTTTTTTTCCTTTTTTTAGTTTGTTATAATTGCGTACTGACTCGTTAAACAACAACTCGGACTTATGACAACTTAATAATCCAAGAAATGCTTTTAAGTGTTCCTTTTTGTATAAGACGTGTCTAGCTTCAAAATCTCCACTATCTTTTGGGAGTCTAACTATATACATCTTATTGATTTTCTTTCCTGTTTGTTCTTCATAGGCCAACTTATATCCATGTAGTTGATGAACCATATTTAGAAACAAACCTTTTGAAGTTTTTATATCTATAAGCCATAGGTTATTCTGTGAGTCTTTAGCAATTAAATCTAAAGTTCCACAAAACCCACGTTCAGAATATAAAACCTTTTCAGACTCAACAACTTTTAACTTATGTTTAGTCCAAAACCTTTTAAACTTTTCAAAGCAACTTAATATAACAGGGTCGCTTGGGTCAGTAAATTTTTCTCCTTTAAGCCACATCTCACAAAACTTATGAACCATAGAGCCTATATTTAAAATATTATCTCCTGACTTTCTTGCATTAGATTTAGCATTAGTAACTATTTTTTGTATTTGATCTATTGGAATACCTGATCTTTCCATTTCAGTTTTAATAGCATTAACTTGTTGGCTAATCTTCCAATTCTCTAATGCTGGACTTGCTAACTTTCCAAGTAGTGTACTCATTCCAACTACATAATCGTTGTTATGTATATAGACGTGCTTTTCTTCATTAAACTCAATCGTATGACCATGTTCTAGCTTATGAATTGCCATTATTCTCTCCCTTATATTGTTGTTTGTTTTTAGCTTTTGAAACACACACCCTATTATATTCTTCTATAAAGTGTTCTGTTTTAAAATGATTTTTCTTAATTATTCTATTCATGGCTTTGATACGTTTATCTTGCCACAAAGTCTTGCTTGATCTGATATACATTCTCTCTCCTTTTTAAAAATGTTAATTGCTTATCTTCTAATGGCTTAATAAAAAAGTCAACTGATACATCTAAATATTCACATAATTTCATCATTATATTTATAGATATAGCATTTTGTCCTCTCTCATATTTCTGTATTTGTTGGAACGTAACATTTACAGCTTTGGCCACTCTTGATTGGGTTCTACCTCTCATCAATCTAATCTTTCTTAATTGTAACCCTATAATACAAGTTGCTATTTTAAGATTATCTTTTTCACTAACATTCCATTGTAGTGATAGTTCCTCGATTGATTTATTTACTTCTTCTATTGTTGTATTAGTTCTTCTGTGCATTGGTATTCCTATTTGGTTATTATTAGTTAAGTACACTATGACCTCTCTTTGTTAAACATTTTCTAGTAATAGACTCGTATTTTGTGTCCATAGTTGGGCTTAAAGACCAATAAACAATATTGCCAACAAAAGTAGTATTTTCTTTTGCAAGTGTTTTACAATGTTGAGTATCGTTAGTTATTTCTCTAGCCTGATCTGTGTTAAAAGTTCCTGACCTACCACTCGTATCTATTAAGGGTTTATACGCACACGCAGATAATAGGGTGCAAGAGATCGCTAGGGTAAGTATCATTTTTTTCATATCTTTTTTATCCTCTCTCGTTATAAAGTTACTTGATGGTATTTAATTTGATGTAGTTTCCAAGCTGTAACTTTTTTCTTTTCCTTTAGTGCTAACAGTTTCTGCAACAAATCCTTTTCTTTCGTTATGAACTTGTCGTACTGCATTTGCAACTTTGGAAGTTTCTTGTCCATTTGCTTTTTCCTTTAGTTGACTCACTTGATTTAACAAATGAGTATCTACAGGGTTAATCATCTTCATCTCGTCCTGTAAATTTTGTAACTCCTCTAATGTAGTTTGAGGATTAAGTATTCTTTGTAGTTTTTTTTGTATCTCTTTAGTAAAGTTTGAGTTAGTTGGTATTCTCATTAATACTCCTCTCTATAAAAATCTTCTTGATTTTCTGATTTTATTCCATGAATATTTGATTGATATAAAATATATTGATTATCATCAAAATTTTCATAGTGGTGTTTTGCATCTATTAAGGCAGTTTTTTTTGTATAAACTCCCTCATCAAAAGTAATTAACATTGAAGATGCTTCATTATTAATTATACCTTTTTTAATATCTTTAGGTAATTGGTTAAAAGATAAATTTTCTTTAATAACTTTTATAACTTCTTTCATTATATACTCCAAACGTGTAAGCAACCTAACATGATTGCAGTTAAACTTAATACTGAAAAAGTAAAACCTAAAGTGTAGTATGCTATTTTTTTCATTATTTACTCTCCTTAAATTTAAACTTAGATGTTCTATAAAAATCAATCATAAAATATTTATTATTTTTAGAAAGATAATCACATACATCATCAGGGTGTGTATTTAGATTTGAATTAATAAATTTTCTAAAAGCAGAATCTTGTACAAAACTTCCATAAAGTACATTTTTTGCAATTTCAAAATTTAAACTAATCGCATCAAATAATTTACTTATTCCTATTTTTTTCATTATGCTCTCTCCTTGTTTGTTGTTAGTTAATTTATTTAACATACGAATAATCTATAAAAATAGGTTGCATTATGCAATAGCTAATTTATCGCATAAAATATAGCTTTTTTAACTATTTTAACAACTTGTGTTTTAATTCTTGCAATTTAAACAAATCAAATATAAAAAACGAATCAATTAAAGATATGATTATAAATAAAAAATATGTTAGAGAGAATTATCCGAAAGGATATAAGTATTTATTTTCATATCATATACTTAATCGTGTTGGGTTGGCCTCTCTCTCCGACCCAGCACCTACAAGAGAGATAAAAAATGAAAATATACTTAAATGATATGGCACAAAAAATGCTATTTGATTATTTAACAGGAGTTGATTGGCAAATAGATTTATGTGAAATTGACCCTAACGATAAATCAGAAAATCCAAAATATATTTTACTTCCAGAAAAAGAACAGAATAGAATACATGATAAAGTTCTTGATTGGATTGCTGATTACAAAAAAAAATATAATGGCAAATATTCTGAAATAGATTTAGATAAAGAAGTAAATCATTATTTAAACATAGATTCAGAAAATCAAATATCTTTAATAGATAGTGAAGTTTTAGACCCAGCAAATGATGTTGAAGATATGTTTGAAGCATATATGTCAAGTAATGGTAGAGAGTATGATAGAGTTAAGAAAGATAAAAAAAATCTCTATGACCAATATGTATTAGCTAAAAAACAATTAAGTAAATTAATTAAATTAACGGAGAACAAATGAAACAGTTAGATATATTTGATACTGATTATAAATCGCACAACTATACCGATACTAGCAAATCTGCCTATAACAAACAAAAGCCAAAATTAAAGACTAAAAGAGAGCAAGTCTATGATCTTATAAAACTTAACGCATTAACTAATTATGAAATATCAGATGAGTTAGATATGCCTTTAAGTTCTGTTTGTGGTAGGGTTCACGAACTACAAGAATTAAACTTAATAGAAAATTCTGGTAAGACTAGAAAAACTAAATATGGAAAACAAGCAATCGTATGGCAAAGAAGAAAGTAGCGACAAGGCTCGAAAGAGAGCATTTAAACAAGGTTGCTAGTTTAGGGTGTCTTGTATGTCAAAGACCAGCTAACGTACATCACATCAGGCCGATAGGCTTGGGAATGGGTATGAGATCGAGCCACTACCAAACAATTCCTCTTTGCAGAGAACATCATCAAGGACAATTCAGTATTCACAACTGTAAGCAAGAGTTTGAAGCTATGTATGGTACAGAACACGAAATGTTACAAAAAACTTTAAAAGAGATTGAAAATATAGAAGAAGCTAATAATTTTTTTAACTATAACAATGGAGAGAACAATGGCTGAAATGAGAGATGAGCATTTTGAGGTTGTATCTAGTAATAAAGCTAGAGAATATGAGAAACAAAAAAAGACCACAAATATAATTAAGACTCTATTAAATAGATATTCAAAAAAACAATTAATCGAGATGATCGAGAAAGAGAGTGAGTAATGGCTAAAAAGAGAGGTTATTTTATTTTATATAGGGATATATATTCTAGCCCTGTATTTAAAAACTTATTACAGGCGAGTTGTTGGATATATTTTATATCATCTGCATCACATAGAGATGTTACTCTAAAATTTTTAGACTCAGATGTTTTTATAAAACGAGGCGAGGCCATTATGCCTTTAAGGGTTACAGCTAAAAGATTTGGTATGACATATTCTGAAATGAGGTCTTTCATACTACGGCTTGTGCGTAGGAAAATGATAAGCACTAGAACGACCCAGCTACAGCCCAGCAACAACCACCCTAGCCGAAAAGTATCGATTATTAACCTTATAAATTACGACTTATATCAGTATGTAGATTCAGAAAAACCACCTACAGCCCACCTATCGCAACAAGTGTCAATACACAGTATCAATACACATATATCAAATGGTAAGTCTAGCAAAGATAAGGTTGTGAATAATGGGTATAAAAATATTGGAGATTGGGGAGAGTATAATATTCTGCAAAAAGGCCAAAAAAAATACTTAAAACATAAATGGAAAGATGAGCCTATTAAAGATTATCAATGATTGGTTTATTAAGAATTTTTAAGTATGTAAGAAAAAGATTGATTAATCTCTCTATTGAAAATAAAAGGTTAAAGATGCAACTTGAATTTTATAAGGCCATAGTAGAAAGCGATAATAATAAAAAGCACTAAATGGTCAGAAAAAAGTCAAAATTTAGACACATTTCAATTTCTAACAAGAAGTACTACTTTTATGAGATTAAATGGTATGACATTCTAGGAGATTCAGGCCATGCTGGAATTAAAGAATTTGATTTAATGAAACCAGCTTTAATGACAACTACAGGATATGTCTATTCTAAAGATAATAAACATTTAAAAACATTTGCTAGTTATGATGAGAATGAAGAATCTTTTAGTGATAGAAATGTCTTTCCTATTGGTTGCATAAAAGAGATGAAAAAATTGGAGATATAATGAAAATAGAAACAGCCGATATAAATACTATAAAACCTTATGAGAACAATCCGAGAAAATTAAAAGATTCAGCTATTGATAAAGTTGCCATGTCTTTAAAAGAATATGGCTTTAGACAGCCTATTGTAGTTGATAAAGATAGAATTATTGTTGTAGGCCACACTAGGTATAGAGCCTCTAAAAAATTAGGCTATAAAGAAGTACCAATAACTATTGCTGATAATCTCACACCTGAACAGATAAACGCATATAGAATAGCTGATAATAGAACTGCTGAAGAATCTGAGTGGGATAGTGAATTACTTAAAATGGAAATAAAAGATTTAGAGGATAAAGACTTTAAATTAGATTTATTAGGTTTTAACGAAGATCAATTAAACGATATATTATTCGAGGAAAAACAAGGTTTAACTGATGAAGATGCAGTTCCTGAAGCACCTGAAGAACCTATAACTAAACTAGGAGATATTTGGAAACTTGGTAATCATAGAGTTATGTGTGGGGATAGCACTAAAGAAGATGATGTTAAAAAACTTATAAATAATAACAAGATAGATTTAATCTATACCGACCCACCTTATGGAATTAATGAATCAGGCAATAGAGTAGGAAGAGGAAATTTAGGAAATTCTAATAGTAAAATTATAGCTAAAGGTGTTGTTTATAAAGATTTTAAAGATGACACAATAGATTATGCAATAGAAGCATATAATATTGTAGAGGGAGTTTTAAATATACCAAGACAAGTATGGTGGGGTGCTAATTATTATTGTCATTCTTTACCACAATCAAATAATTGGTTTGTATGGGATAAACGAACAGAAGATAAATATAAAAATACTAATTCTGATGCAGAAATGGCATGGGTTAAATCAAAATGGTCATCAATTAGAGTATTTAGACATTTATGGATGGGACTAGTAAAAGGGTCAGAGCATGGTCAAAAAAGAGTTCATCCTACTCAAAAACCAGTTGCATTAGCAGAATGGAGTTTTGATTATTTTAGAGAATTTGATAGTGTGTTAGACTTATTTGGTGGTAGTGGTTCAACATTAATTGCTTCTGAAAAAAAAAATAAAAAATGTTATATGATGGAGTTTGAACCTCATTATGTAGATGTTATTATTAAAAGATGGGAAGATTTTACAGGCTTAAAAGCAGAATTGGAAAATGGACAAAATTAAGGCAAATACAACAGAAAAAAGGCAAGGTGCTGGAAGACCTAAAATAGTGGTTGATATAGAAATCTTAAAGAATCTAGCATCTATTGGCTGTCCAGACTATGAAATTGCTAGTGTTTTAAATATATCAGCTAAAACACTTAAACGAAATTATGCAGATATTGTAGAGCAGTTTAAAGAAAAGGGAAAAGCTAGTTTAAGAAAGAAGATGTGGGATAAAGCTGTTAAGAAAGATAATACTCATATGCAGATATGGTTAAGTAAAAACTATCTAGGTATGAAAGATAGAACACAAACCGAGTCTATTGTTGAGCCTTTACCATTAATTATAGAAGCTAAAGCAGAAGAAGTAAAAGACTTGAATGGCAAAGAAAAAGGGTAATGTATATGGCACGATTGTTGTCTATGAAAAGAAACATAAAAGAACTTCAATAGGTGGTGGGAGAGTTAAGACTTCATCTATGAATAAAAATAAACGAAGATCATATAAAAAATATAATCAACAAGGAATATGATATGCAAATAGATCAAAGAATAGGTAATAATATTAATTTAAAATTAAGATTAGAAAAAGAAAAAATGAAAGAAGAATTAGAACAAGTTAAGATACAAAGAGATATTGCTTTAAGAAAATTAAATAAAATAGTAGAGATGATTAATGGACAAAAAAAGAAGTAATTTTTATCCTAATGGAGAGATCATAGATTATTCTTTACCACAATCATTTCATAAAAGTTTAAAATCAGAGGCCTGTGGTAACTGTGGACTTTACAGTAATCGTAGATCATTCTGTGGTAGGTGGGGAAGCAAAGGTGTTAAAGATACCTATGTTTGCCACGAATGGAGAAAAAGGTTTTTTAAAAGATAGTTTTATGATATTTATGCCACATGAGGTTAGGCATGAATTATTATTTTACAGGGATATTAGTAGTTTTATTTTGTTTGTTAGCATTTATTAAACCAGCATATCCTGATAGTACACAAACAAATACATCAGGCTCAAATACATCTATTGAGGGTGGATATACCTCAGAATCTAGTACAACCTATCAATCAGGTTCATCATCAAGCACTACATCAAACTCTACTAATCATTCTAATGTTAAGTCTGCACCACCAACTGCGTCAGCACCATCTTTTTCTGCTCAATCACAAGATGTTTGTGCAACAGGAGTATCAGTAGGTATTCAAACATTTGGTACAGGCTTTTCAGGTGGTAAAACAAACAGAGATATGAACTGTGAAAGAATTAAATTAGCAAAAGTATTATATGACTTTGGAATGAAAGTAGGAAGTGTGGCTTTATTGTGTCAAGATGAACGAGTCTTTGAGGCTATGATTAATGCTGGAACTCCATGCCCTGTAGATGGAAAGATTGGTAAAGAAGCACTAGCAATATGGAATAAATATGAATTTGAAAGACCAGATTATGAAACTTATGTAAAACGAATTAAAAAAAGAGAAAAGATTGATAAGAGGATTAATAAAGCAGAAGCTAAAAAATTAGAACTACACACTAAATGACAAGAAAAACTAATACAATGTTAATAGGTTTACTAGGTACAATTCTATTAGGTTTAGCAACATGGACATTAGTTACATTAATGGAATTACAAATTTTAGTTAATATGATACAACAAGATTTAATAAGTATTGATAAACAATTTGGTAGAGTTTATAATTTTATAGATTCAGTAAGGCAATAATGATTTGGATAATAACAATAATAATAGGATTTGCATATGCGAATTATCTTTCTAATAAGTGGGCTGATGCTCTTAACCCTTACAACTTCTTTAGCAGAAACAACAAATAATTTAGTTTCACAAGATTTTACTTCTGGTTGGTCAGGCACAAACATAAATACTAAACATGGTAATAGTACAATAGCTGGAGTAAATGGTAAGTATGTAGAATCTGATAGTATTTCTTTAAATGATTCTAATGTAAATAAAGGTTCACTAAACAACGGATTTGAAATAATAGGTTCATCAGAAGTTTGGTTTTGGAATAATAATTCACAATCAGTTACACAAACTATTAAAACAACAGACGATAGTGGAAATATATTAACACAGAATAGAATATTATCAGGGAATTGTGCTACCTTTAATGGTTGTGGTTATGGCACTATGACAGATACTATGATATTTAATTCTAATACTGCTCAAGATTATGATGTTAGTTTAAAATATGAATTTTCTGTTCCTAATACTACAGGACACTATGGTGCTGATTTAAAAAACCCATCACTTATTATTGATTATACCTATTCTCCAGATATAGAAGAATTAGTAGAGCAAGAATTAATTGATTTATTTACTGAGTTTAAACCAGAAGAAGATTTACAATTTGAAGAAAAGTTTGAAGTTATAGAATTTTTTAATGAGCCTATGACTATGGAATTAGTGGAAGAAGAAATAGAGATCAAAGAATTTATTGAGATAATAACTATGCCTGAAAAAGAGCCTGAGATTATAGAAGAAATGCCTGAAGCTGTAAAAGAAATTATTGAAGAAAAGCCAGAAGAAGAAGTTATCACAGAAGAAATAATTAAAGAGGCTAAAGAGGAAATGCCAGAAGAAATAATTGAGGAAGAACCAGAGCAGATTGCAGAAGAAACTAAAGAGGAAGAAGTTATTGAGGAAGCACCACAAGAAGCTAAAGAAGAAGCACCTAAAGAAGAAGTTAAAACAAAAGTAGTAAGTAAGAAAACTAAAAAGCCAAAGATAGATAAGATTATGGCCAAAGTAGATGCCCAGATAAAAGATAGTGCTAAGAACTTGACTATTAAAAACATAATAAAACTAGATGCTATGCAAAGCGATCAGGCTTCATTAGTAGCTTATAATAATGTGGAGTTTTACAAGCCTAAAGATATTTATTTGAAACAGATCGAGATATTTGATAATAGGTCTATATATGCAAATGTTGATTTAGTTAAATATACTGCTAATGATATAATGGAAGTTAAGATTAAAAAACTAAATGAAATTAAGTCAAAGAAAAGACTATTACTTTTAGAATTACAGGAGTTGAAGAATGGTTAATGAAATAAAGAAAAATCTTACAAATATTGTTGTAGTTATTGGGCTTATATCTTCAATAGGTGTAGGATTTAGTAAGTTTGCAAAAATGGAATTAAGAGTTAATCAATTAACGGAAGCCTCAAAGTCAATAGATATTGCGTCAGTTGAATTAGTAGAATCTAATAGACTAGCAATAGAAACTAATGGATTTACAATAACAGATAACAACACAGATATTGCTGTGATTAAAGAGAAACTTAAAACACATGGTCATAATAACGATCATGTTCATGATAATTCTGCTATTAAAATATTACAAAAAGAAATAGAAGTTTTAAAGTTAGAGATACAAGAGTTAAAAGAATCATCTAAAAACCCATTAAGCTAATGAAATTTATATTAGCTTATGCAATATGTTCTGCAATTACAGGAATGTGTAATACTCCTGTAGTACATGATAAAGTTTATAATTCATGGACAGAATGTACCAAAGCTGGTGCAGTTGCAACAATTCAAGTAACTAATAAACTTGAAGAAAAATTTAACAAGGAAAAATTATATATTACTTATTTCTGTAATGAAAATAACCCTGACAAAACCCCAACTTAAAGTATCATCTAGTCAAGCAAGATTTAGAGTTCTTATAAGTGGTCGTAGATTTGGTAAAACATATCTTTGTATAACAGAGATGATGAAATATGCATCACAACCAAATCAAAAAATATGGTATGTAGCACCAACATTTAAAATGGCTAAAGAGATTGCATGGGCTAGTCTTAAAGAATTATTAAATCAATTTAATTGGATAGAAGATATTAACGAAACCACTATGACTATCACAGTTAGAAAATCTAATAGTACAATCTCATTAAAAGGTGCTGATAACTATGACTCATTAAGAGGTAGTGGATTAAACTTTTTAATATTAGATGAATTTGCAGATATAGATAAACGAGCATGGTTTGAAGTTTTACGTGCTAGTGTTAGTGATACACTTGGAAGTGTTTTAATGTGTGGAACTCCTAAAGGCTATGGAAATTGGTCTTATGAAATGTATCTTAAAGGTAAGCAAGATGATGAATGGGATAGTTACCAATTCACTACTGTTCAAGGTGGAATGGTTACAAAAGAAGAAATAGAACAAGCTAAACAAGACATAGATATAAGAACTTTTAGACAAGAGTTTGAGGGTACATTTGAAAATTATGCTGGAAGTGTTTATTATAATTTCCACCCTGTAGATAATGTTGTTAAACGACAGATAGATTGGGAAAAGCCTTTACATATTGGCATGGACTTTAACGTTGATCCAATGAGTGCTTGTGTTGGACAGATAGAAAAAGATAAAATTTATTTTTTAGATGAAGTAGTCATTTATTCAAGTAATACTGACGAAATGTGTCAAGAATTACGAGATAGATATGGAACAAAGATTCCTATATTTATATATCCTGACCCAGCTTCAAGACAAAGAAAAACATCTGCTGGTGGAAGAACTGATTTATCTATTTTACAAAATGCTGGATTTAAAGTTAAAGTAAAATTTAAACACCCAGCGATACGAGATAGAGTTAATGCAGTTAATTCTAAACTCAAAGATTCTAATGGGGTTAGGCATATTTTTGTTTCACATTCTTGCAAAACATTGATAAAAGGTTTACAAAGACAAATATATAAGGAGAATACAAATATTCCTGATAAGGAAGATGGATTCGATCATATGAATGATGCTTTAGGTTACATGATTGATTATTTAAAACCATTAACTACTCAGAGTATTTATTCTAAACCGACAAGATGGGCAATTAAATAGTTATGGCATATAATAGAGATTCAGTTACAGAACTTCATAAAGATTATCAAGAAACAGTTACTAATTGGCAGTATTACATCAGATCGTATAATGGTGGCTATGATTATATGGTAGGACAATATCTTAACAGATATAATTTAGAATTAGATAACGAGTTTAATCAAAGATTAGCAAATACTCCATGTGATAATCATTGTAAAAATATTATACAAATTTATTCATCATTTTTATTTAGAGTTAGACCGAGTAGAGATTTTGCTTCTATGCAAGATGAGGCTAGTTTAGAATCATTTTTAAAAGATGCTGATTTAGAGGGTAATAATTTAAACTCTGTAATTAAACAGGCTCAAAACTATGCGTCTATTTATGGTCATTGTTTTATGATTTTAGATAAACCTAATATCACGACTAACACACAAGCAGAAGAACTAGAACAAAATATCAGACCCTACTTATCAATCTTAACTCCTGAAAATGTTTTTGATTGGAATTTTACAAGACTTCAAAATGGTAAGTATGAACTTGACTATCTAAAAGTAAGAGAAGAAGTAGATAGACAAGGTGGACAGTATTTTAGACTATGGTTTCCTGATAGGATTGACACAGTATATCTTCCTAAAGATTCAGAACCTAGATTACTAGATACTGCCACAAACCAGATTGGCAAAATACCAGCAGTTATTTTATACAATTCTAAATCTCATAAGAGAGGAATTGGTCAATCAGATTTAACAGATATAGCTGACTTACAAAAATCTATTTATAACGAATACTCTGAAATGGAACAATTAATTAGATTAACAAACCACCCATCATTAGTTAAGACTCCAAGTGTTAATGCAAGTGCTGGTGCTGGTGCTGTTATAGAAATGCCTGATGAGATGGAACCAAATTTAAAACCATACTTACTACAACCATCTGGTCAAAACTTACAAGCTATTATGGAATCAATAAGACACAAAGTAGATGCTATAAATAGAATTGCACATACAGGTGCTATCAGAAGTACAAAGACACAAGTATCATCTGGTGTAGCTTTACAAACAGAATTTGAATTACTTAATGCTAGACTATCTGAAAAAGCTGATAACTTACAAATAGCAGAAGAACAATTATTTAAACTATATGCACTATTTCAAAATGTAAAATATGATGGAGAAATAAATTATCCTGATTCATTTAACATTAGAGATTATGCAAGTGATCTTATGTATTTCCAACAAGCTAAAGCATTAAACATTGGATCTCCTACTTTTAATAAAGAAGTAGATAAAGAAATTGCAAGAGCAGTAGTTGATGATGATGAAAAGCTAAATGATATATTTGATGAGATAGATGCTAAATCAGAAGTTGGAGAATTTACACAAGACGAAGTACAACAAGAAACAGTAGCTGAAGAAGAAATTTAATGAATGTCAGATATAGTAAAAGATTTAACGAAATATCGTATTAGTGGCATAGAGAAAGCCGAGATAGAATATTACAAACAACTTACCCAAACATTAGACAGAATAGAAGCACAAATCGTATCATTAGCAGATCAACAACTTCCAAGACAAGCTGGTAAATTAATTGAGTTACAAAGTGCAATAGCAATAAGACCAAAGATTAAAGCAATACTTGATAAAGAATATTTACCATTTGCAGATAGGGTTGTTAGAAAAGGATTTGGAGAACAAGCAAAAAGAGTAGAAAGACAATTTAAAACTATTGGACTTATACCACCTGAATTTCAAGAATTAACAAAAGGAGATTTAGCATTAGTTCAGAATCTTAAAAAACAATATTACACACAGTTTAAAGATGTATCTAATAACTTCACAAGAATACTGTCAGATAAAGTCTATCAAAACACATTAGTTGGAACTGAATTTACTGTATTAGAAAAAGAATTACGAGAATCAATCAATGGAATCTATGCTACTTCAAGCGACCCAGCAGTAAATAGATTAGTAGATTATGTAAAAAACAACAGAGATAACCCAGCATTAGCATCAAGAGTAGATAGTGCAGTTAAGATACTTCAAACTAAATACGCAAGTACAAGAGTTGGCGAAAATATGAAACGATATGCTGGTCAGATATTAAACGACTCATTAAGAGATTTTGATGCCACACTAAACTTTAATAAAGCTAAAGATGCTGGTTTAACTTATGTAAAATACTATGGAGATATAATACCTACATCAAGATCACATTGTAAAAATATGATTAATGGAGTTTATGATAGAAGTGGAAAAGGTATTTACACTATTGATGATATAACTAGAATATGGAATAGCAATCCATGGAAAGGTAAGAAGTCAGGAACTCCAATGGTAGTTAGAGGTGGATATAATTGCAGACATCAATTTAGTTATGTTAATCCTGATTGGTACGAAGAAGATGGAGATGATGCAGTATCTTTAATAGATTCTAAACAAGATACAAAACCAGCACAATCTATATTTGGAGATACTTCTACAGAAGAAAAAACTTGGCTACCTTTAGCATTTGGTACTACTGCAACAAACTTTACTAGAATGATTAAGAAAACACCTAAATTACCACCAATTCAAAAAATAAAAGAGAGTGCATTTTATAGACCATCTAATGACTCAATTAATATGAGTGAATTAGATTTTGAAAATATAGCTACATTAAGAACTTTTACACATGAATATGGACATAGATTAGATCATAATATAGCAAGAATATTAGTTGCTGATAGAAAATTAGCAGAAAAATTTATTCCAAATGCCAATAAAAAAATATTAGGAACTAAATTAATAGATGATGTTTTAGATTCATCAAAAAATCCAAAAGGGTTACAAATTAGTAATATTGCTCAACAAGAAATTATGTCAGATAGAAAATTATTAAAAGACAATCTTAAAATTGGATTACCTAGTATTGAAAATGAAAAAAGATCAATTATTAACAAAATTACAGGAAAATCAATATCAGAAAAAATTGCCATACAAACAAAATTTATAGAAGATACTATTAATGCAAAAAATTTTCCTTTAAATGTTAATGAAGTAAAAGCATTGTTATCAGATGTTGGAATTACTTATGACCCAACTTCATTAACTACTGTCAATTATGTATTACAAATTAAATACAAAGTAGTTGCTTCAAGATATGGTAAATTTACAAAATACACATTAGCAAATGGTGTATCTGAAAATCTATCAACTAGACAATATTTTAATAATGGCAGTTTTTTAACTAAATTTGCAGATTATGTAGGTTCTATATCTGATAACACTATTGGATATGGACATAAACAAGCATATTACAAAAAAGCATTTAGAACTAAAACATTTGCTAGAGGTTATGGAGATGTAACATATTTACATTCCACAGAAGCATTTGCTCAATATAATGTATTATCAAATACTAAAAATAAAGAAGCATATATAAAATTAATGAATTATTTTGCACCTAATACAACTAAATCATTTAATGAAATAATGGAAAGGAGTAAATTATTATAATGGATTTTGAACAATTATTAGGAATATATGTTGATAGATTCGGAGAAGATCACGATTTAGACACTATTAATTTAAAAGAAGATAGTAAAAATGAGTTGATTTATATGATGAATAAAGCCATGTCTGACAATAAACCTATATCTAAAACAGAATTAATTGAATTTCTTGGTTATGATGCAAATGACCCAGACATATTGATTTAATTAAAAAGTAATGATAAACGATAACAATTAACCAATAGGAGTCTTATGACGCAAGAAACAGAGGTAGTTCAACCGACAAACGAACAAGCAGAAACAAAAGAAGAAGTAAAAGTAGAAACACCAAAGCAACAAACTTTTACACAAGAGCAATTAGATAACATAATCAAAACAAGACTTGAAGCTGAACAAAGAAAAACACAAAAGATTCTTGAAGCAGAAGAAAGTAAAAAAGCTGAACTGCTAAAAGAACAGCAATTAAAAGAAGCTAAATCTAAAGCTGATATTGAGAAGATTATGCAAGATAGATTATCTGAAAAAGACTCTGAACTTAACAGATATAAAACACAGATTAAAAAAGAAAAAGTTGATAACTCAATCTTATCTGTTGCTAATAGAGAAAAATCTATCAATGCACAACAAGTCGTATCTTTATTAAAAGATGAAGTTAAATATACTGATGATGGTCGTATAGAAATAGTTGATAATAATTCTAATGTAAGATATAATCCACAAGGAGAACTATTAACGATAGAAGATAGAGTTAAAGAGTTTTTAGATGCTAACCCACATTTCCGTCAAGGGTCTTTGTCTGGTTCAGGAAGCCAGAGTGCTATCGGTGGTAAAACTGTAAAACCCTTTTCATTACAGGACTTAGACTTAACAAAACCAGAGGATAAAAAAGCCTATGCAGAATATAGGAAAAAAAGAGATTCTGGTGCTGTTGAGATTAATTTAAACAATAAATAAACTTAATAGGATAATAACATGGCAAACGAAAGCACAAGTTCTACACTATCGGAACTATACACAGAGATAGTAGCAGAAGCTCAATTCGTAGCATCTGAAAAATCCATCATGAGAAACTTAGTTAAAAACTATGCGATCACAGGTGGTGGAAAAGCAGTTGAAGTTCCTGTCTATGCACAAGTTAGTGCGGCGGCAGTAGCAGAAGCAACTGATCTTTCTAACACAGCAATCAACCCAACATCTGTTACTATTACAGCATCAGAAGTTGGTGTTATGACTACTCTAACTGATTTAGCAAGAAACTCAGCACCAAGAAATGTTGCTGGAGATATTGGTAAATTGTTTGGAGAGGGATTAGCAAGAAAACAAGACGCAGATTTAACTGTATTGTTTGATGGCTTTTCAACTGCATTAGGAGATGGCACAGGTGCTATTTCTCCAGCTGTAATCTTTAATGCTCTTTCAACTTTAAGAGCAAGTTCTTTACCGACTAATGAATGTGCAGTTGTTCTACACCCTAAAATCGCTTATGACCTAAAATCTGGCATGACTAATACTTTTGCTGGTTTAGACACAGAAAGTTCTAACGAAGCACTAAGATCAGGCTTTGTTGGTAAATTAGCTGGTATGAATGTATTTGAAACTTCAAATTTAGCAAATACAGGAACAGCTGGTGATTACAAAGGTGGTGCGTTCCACAAAGACGCATTAGCAATCGCTATGATGCAAGATGTTAAAGTGGAAACTCAAAGAGATGCTTCTCTTAGAGCAGACGAAATCGTTGCAACTTCTGTATATGGTGTTGGAGAAATCCATGACTCTTACGGAATTGAATTACATTACGATTCATCTATCCAATAGTATGATACTTTGTGAGGGCGAGAAATCGCCCTTACATCAAAATTAAATAGGAGAATAAAATGGTTAAATTAGTATTATCAAATCA
>Ga0257115_1000525_pt1 | contig 33094 bp, 49 predicted proteins | sample SI112_100mmetaG_FD_194465 | JGI IMG/M metagenome (GOLD analysis project Ga0257115, IMG submission 194465) | Marine microbial communities from Saanich Inlet, British Columbia, Canada - SI112_100m | ecosystem: Environmental > Aquatic > Marine > Inlet | place: Canada: British Columbia | collected...
CAAAGATTCTGTACCAGCGGCTTGGGCTTGGTCTATTGTGTTGAGATCGCCCGGTGCGGGGTTTTCTCCAACAAAAAATATGTTTCCTTCCCCTAGCTGTCGATATACCTTCAAATACATACTGTATAACCAAAGTGCTTTGCGGACTCTGATGTTTTTGTATGTCATTTGGGCAGCGTCGTATTCAACGACCATAGCTCCTGGCGACTCTTCCTCTTCAGCCTCATCTTCCTCATCATAAGTTCGATCGGGTAAGCTATAAATTACATCGTGAGGAACCGAATATAGTAATTTCAATCTTGAGTTTGGTCGCGGCTCTAAATCATATTTATAGAAAAGCAGACCTTCAATAACCTTACTAATACTTTCTGGTGAATCATCTTTTTTGAATCCATCAAGGATTGAGGTGACAGCCGCCATCTCATATTCTTGGAACCTCATTTTTAATGCGGCTGAGACCGCATCTTGGTCAGGGGATTCAGACTCAAGATATTCTTCAGGTACTACAGTTTTATATTTAGTGATTGCTGTAACTTGAAAGTGGCACAGTTTTTCGTTTAGGGTTGGGGCAGATAAATCCCCTTTTTTCCAGTCAGGTGCTATATGGAGTGGGTTTGGCTTACAAGGAACACATTTTTTAGTCTCTTTTACTTCAACATCATCACAGATATCGATGTAACCATCCATATCAATGTCTTGCCATTTTAAAAATTCTGATCTATCTTTAGCCATATTATCCTTCTTATTATTTAATCAAGTAAGCTTTACGTTAGAGCTACAGATGTAGCGATAACCGTGAGGTTTTAAGTGGTTTTGGATCCACATTTCCATATTAAGCTTAGTATGCCACAAACTATTCAAAACATATTCTTGTTTGGTGTAGGCGGCAGGAGTTGCGGCCGCGGACACCCATGAGCGATAGGGATCAACCCCTACAGCTGCATCAAAGACCGACTCACCTAAAATAAAGTTAAAGGTGGCGCTCCAAAGTTCTCCAATAATTTCTGTAAGTTCTTCAAGTCCCTCTCTTAAACTATCGCCCATGGCGGCGCGCTGGAGAGTATTCATTTCTTTCACGGGGTTTTCCATTCCGCCGAACACATATCGTGATTCTACATGATTTCCAGCAATAAGTTCGATGGTGGGGGCTGGTTGGTGCTCCTTGCCGCCCAGCGAGTTTGGCTCACCCTTTGAGGGTAGTCCTGTGAATCCGGAAGATTTTCCTGTGATAATTTTAATGCTGTGTCGGCCGATGATTCTGATGTCGTCAGCTTTAATGCCGATGCCGGATCGCGGCATGCTATTTCCATGAGCTTTTTGTTCGGCGCCGGGCGCAAGTCCAAAGTTTAAATCTATATTAGTTAACTGACTTATATTAATTCTGGCTGCATCTGAGACAAACAAATTATCTAAAATGGTTCCGTCTTTCGGTCCCTTTCCTTTGTTGAGTGATGCGCCGCGGCCAACAACTAAATCAATAGAGTTAGCAGCGCAAGACCCCACGGCGCCGTAACCGGATGCTTTTGAGCCGGGTCTGTCAGTGCCTAGAACAATATACGAATCCGAGGACTGTATAACTGTTTCGTTCATGGCGCTCTTGAATGATAGGTTTGGAACCTCTGGGAATGTGTGAAACAACCCGCTATTTGGTGGGGTTGCATTAACATTGTCCATATCATCGACAACTTTCTTTCTCTGTGGTGCACCTTCTTTTTGTTTTGGTGTGCATCCTATTGGTATTTTATTTCCACCAAGTCCTGACATATTTTCTCCTTTCTATTTTCCTATTCCTGTTATCAGTTGGGCAAAATTACTTGGCTCCCAGTGCCATGCTTCAAGAAGGCCGCCTTTACCACAAAACTCGGTACCCATCGATGTTAATTGTTCCTTAGTCGCAAGAGACGCTCCGGTTTTCTTAGTACCCTCTCCACAAGCAGGTCTAGCCCAAGCTGGAGACGTCCAATACACTCCATCGACTGCATGTAAGTGAGCATTTGCCCACATCCAGCGCCAATGAGGGCAGTTAAATTGATGTCTTCGTGCCGCCGTGGTTTTATGTCCGTGTTCGTTGCTCCATGAAATTGTAAGCTGCCAATCAAACGCACACCCCCATCCATGTCGAGAGGATCCGGGCAGCGAAGACAGTTTATTGGTACATCTTCCATTTGACAAAATCGGCCCACAAATTCCTTTTGCTCTTTCATAGGTTCTATAGGTGCCATTAAGTTTGAGCTTTTTGCCATTGAACTTTTCAAAATAAGCTTTAGCCAAAGCGTCAAATGATGGGATCAAGTCCACAATAAATTTACCACCCGATGACCAACGTGTATCTGCGTCTCCCATAATCTCTGGCGGGAGTTTTCCATTTTTGATGGGAATAACACCCGCAGAGCCATTATACGTTGCACCCTTTGGTCCAACACCAAGCCCATCTCCAAACTCAGGGAAAACAGGAAACCTACTTTTAAGAGAGGTATTACATACCTTTTGAGTAGCCATGTAGGGCATATCTATACCGGTTCTATTTAAAACCTGAAGGAACCTTCCATATTGTAAATCATATGAGTTCTTGGCTGGCTCCATCTGGGCTAGAAAGATGTCTCCCGGCTTGATCGGCACCCTCATTGTCGCTTTTGGATCACCATAAACAATAAAAGTAGTGTGACACATTACAAGATCCATTACTTCTTGACCTTTCCCTCGTGACGGATCACATGGATCAGGGATCCATGAATGAGGAGAGTTCTCATCAATGATGCGTCCCTTAATAATATATTTGCTAACTTCTCCGCCTTCCGTTGTAACTTCGGATCCGCCGGGGAGGGCCGCGGCATCGGCCGTACTAAGTGGGATACTGGGCGATAACGCTACCACTTTAAAATTTGTTCTCTTATTAAAAAAATCGTAGTCTATTGATTTTGCAATAGAGTTTTTTAGTAGATCTATCGCGGACCGGTTATCAACAAATCGAGACCAATCAATGGGGTCACTCATGACGCTTCTCCCTGAATCATATCAAAGAGGTTGTTTTTGTCATCTTCAGATAGTTCTACTGACGTGCTGTTTGTCTTCTGTTTTAAGCCTATTAGCTTTACTAACTGTTCATTAGACCTCTGCATCGTCTCAATATGCTTTGCTGCGACCGGACTTAGATACTTATTTTGTTCGCCATCGCTGGCAATCTGTGTGGCGATCTCATTTAAGAACTCTCGGGCAACCTTCCTATCATTTCTGATATTTGTAAGGGCTTCGTCCATCAAGGTATCTAAATCTTTTGCACTCATAACTCTCCACTTTCCCAATCTTGTTTAAAGCTAGAATATTTTTTTCTAAACTTCTTCAAAGAATTAACGATCTGTTTTGTATTTAAGCCTGTTATTTCTCTGAGGTATAAATAAATAGCTTTTTTGTTAAAAATTTCTATGTCTTCCTTAGAATCAAATAGAATTTTTATTGCTTCATACACTTTAATGTCGTTTTCTTTCATTCCGGCGGTGTCCCACGACTTTAGCTCTGTATAAAAGGAAATCCAAAATTCTTCTTCCTCTCGTTCAGATAGATAGGATTCGTTGGTAGCTAAATATTGCTCTTCGTACCTTTTAGAGAGGTTCCCAAAATCTATTTCACGTCGATTTCTTTTTTGCTGTTTCTTAACTTTATGGATAAACCAGTTTTTTGTTATAACACTAAAATAAGAAAAGGCTTTAGAGCCCTTACTTTGATCATACTTGTCTAAAATTGTCATCAACCAAATTTTACACTCATCGCGCAAATAATCTATATTTGGTAAATTTGTAAATTTATATGTAAATACAATTTTGTCCACCATTTCGTTAAAGGCTGGCTGGATCCAATTGATATACAATTCACTCCTCTCTTGACGGGATGTTGTTTGTGCATATCTGACAATTGCGTCTTCATGGTCTTTTGTAAAATAGTGATTCTTTTTCTTACGGGCCCTGGTTCGTTTCTTCTTGATCAAGTGACATTTCCTCCATTATAGCTTCGTCTGCCTCTGCTTCTTCAATCTCTTCTTCAGTTAAGGAATAAATATAATGAAAGTTTTCTTGTAGTTGTTCGTCTAACGCTGTTGCGTGGTCCATCAGATGTTTTAGGGTTTCATCTCCGTAAAACATCTCTAAGCTATAGACATCTTTAACATGTGATGAAAACCTGTTTATCATTAGTTGGAGATCTCCTAATTCTTCGGAGACGGTCAATAGTTTTGTGATAGCGCTGCGTGCGTATGCAAAAATGAGTATGTTAAACCCCATAGATAACACCAGTGTGCAAGCTAAAATAATTTCAAGACGGCTCATATAATTTTTCCTCTGCTTCTTTTTGTTGAGTTTCTAAAATTTCTTTATTGTCCTCAATATATTGTTTAGTAATTTCACCAGTCTTAGGTTTTGTTCGAGTGTTTTTAGTAAAGGTATAAAACTTATTAGTTAATACTTTCTTCATTGTTTCCAGTTCACACTTTTCGCATTTTTCTATAGATTCATTGATTCCATGAAAATACGTTTTAATAAACTGACACTCTGAACATTGGTACTGGTATCTTGGCACTACTTTACCATATTTTTCAAGTCTTGTTCAGTAACTATACTATTGTTGGTTATGCGAACAGTCGGCGGGTTTTCCACCACTAATCCATCATCTGTCTCTAAAAGCTTGAAGCCTTTCAAAATTGGAACGATATCCAATTCATTTAACATTGATTCCTGGAGAGCCATCATAATTGCTCCCAGTGCTTGGTTTGATAATTGCATTTTTTTTCTCCTTTGTGCTTATCGCTCGGCCTATTTTTTGTAGCCAATCTAAATTGTTTCTTACGTCTAGATTCTTATTCCAGACCGCACTCAAAATACCGCAATCTACGGCTTCTGTGTTACACAGATTTATAAGTGCATTGATGTCTTTGGGGAAACATGTTCCTCCAAAACCATAATCACCATCAGGTCCGGGGACAAGAAAGTGAGTTTTGTTAATTCTTTCATCATATAACGCTAATTCTAACATTTTATTGTAGTTTATGTGTAGTGATTCACATATCTGGTGCATTTCATTCGCAAACGAAACTTTGGTGGCCAGAAATGTATTTAAAAAGTACTTGACCATCTCGGCTGATTTCCAATCTGTGTGAAGATAATCTTTGTTAGGAAATACCTTCTTAAAAACTCTCTCGCATTTAAGTGTGTCACTTTCATTACCACTAAAAATAACACGATTACATTCTTTAAAGTCATTGACAGAGTTCTTTTCTGTCAGAAACTCAGGACTGAATACTAAGTTTATGCCAGGATACAGGCTGTTGATTTTATCGCATGTGCCGGGGACCACTGTAGATTTTAAAACTACTATAACTTCATTCGCGTGCTCAGCTATCTCGGCCATGACTCCAAAAATAATAGACAAGTCGCACTCGCCGCTCTCATACATGGGTGTCGGTAATGCAACAAAAATCAAATCACAAGTGGTGCAAAGCTCTTTTAAACTGTTACAATTTGCCTTTGAGACGTCTCTATCATATATTAAAAAATCGTATTCTTTTTTAAGATTTTGGTAGAGCGCATTTCCAACAAACCCATTACCAATTAGCCCTAAATTCATATACTTAGCCTTTCAAGGTCGGCATCGTACATCATGGTGGCTAATTCTCTAAATTTAATACTTGGTTCCCAATTAAGCTCTCTCTTGGCTTTAGAGGCGTCTCCGAGTAGCAGTGGCACCTCGTGTGGTCTAAAGAGTCGTGAATCGATAGAAACGTGCTCAGAGACGTCTAAACCAGCATAGTCGAATACGCAGTGTAAGAACTCTTTCACGGTGTGGGTTTCTCCGGTTGCGATAACATAATCATCCGGTGTTTCCTGTTGCAACATCAGCCACATAGCTTCTACATAGTCGCCAGCAAATCCCCAGTCTCGTTTAGCATCTAAGTTTCCAAGGTATAGTTTGTCTTGGAGTCCCAGTTTAATCTTTGCGGCCGCCATAGTAATCTTCCGTGTCACAAACGTTTCGCCCCTGCGTGGGGACTCATGATTGAATAGAATCCCGCTTGACGCGTGAATTCCATAACTCTCACGATAGTTACGCACGATGTTGTGAGCAAAAGTTTTTGCACAGGCATACGGACTTGCCGGGGTAAGGCAAGTTGTTTCGCTTTGGGGGTGTTCGGGGTTGTCACCATACATTTCAGATGATGAGGCTTGATAAAATTTGGCGTCGGGACACACATTACGTACTGCCTCTAGCAGTCGAAGTGTACCCATACCAACGACATCACATGTCTCTGTGGGAGTTTCAAAAGATACCCTAACATGTGATTGGGCTGCAAGGTTATAGATTTCATCCGGCTGGTATTCTAATAACATTCTATGCATGCTTCCGCCGTCAACCATATTTCCGTATACTAGCGATAAGTTTGGGTTTCCACCGTCTTCAATTGCGTGGTCAATCCGATCAGTTGAAATAAGAGAAGTTCTTCTCTTTACTCCTATAACTTCGTACCCTTTATCTAGCAATAAGTCGGCGAGATACGAACCATCTTGTCCTGTGATTCCTGTAATTAACGCTCTTTTCATTGTCCACCTCCTACGCCTCGGGCGCTCTTTAAATTCTTCTGAAACCAATCGCACGAAGCCTTCATGGCCTCATTAAAATCTGTATACATCTTTGGTTTCCAACCCAACTCCAGCAGCTTCGTGTTATCAGACGGCTTTCGAAACTGTCCCTTGGGCTTGTCTACATCCCAAACAATCTCTCCATCAAAACCGATGTGTGTGGCCACCAACTCTGCGACTTCCTTAATTGAGTGCTCGCCAGTGTTACCCACGTTGAGTGGTTCAACACCGTCATAATGTTCCAATAAGAACATCAAAATATTTGCCAAGTCAAGAGAGTATGTAAATTCTCGTAAAGGACTTCCATCTCCCCATAATACCACGTTTTCTCCATTTTGTCTAGCTCTGAGCATCTTATGCATCATAGCGGGGATGACATGTGAATCGTTAAGATCGTAGTTGTCATTTTCTCCGAAGAGATTGTTGGGAACTGCGGTTATAAAGTTACAGCCGTATTGCTCTCGATAGGCTTGTGATTGAATATCCAGCATTCTCTTGGCGTACGCATACGCATAGTTTGAGCGGTGTGGCGCGCCGTTGTGTATTTGGTCTTCTGTGAGTGGATAAGTGACTTCGTTAGGATAAATGCACGTGCTCAGAAGCGAGACCACCTTTTTCACATTATTGATGTGTGCACTTTCTAAGACGTTTGTGTTTATAAGAATGTTCTCTCGATAGAAATCACCGAGATTATCCATGTTAGCCTTAATGCCGCCAACCTTTGCAGCTAAGTGAATTACTGCATCGGGTCGGTAAGCTTCCATTATTTTGCGCGTGTATCTTGCATCACGCAAATCACACTCTTTCGAAGATATGAAAATGCCATCTGGAAGAACGCGTTGAAGTGCGTTGCCAACCATGCCGGTTCCGCCGGTGATTAAGATTCTCTTATAATCTTTCATTTTGTATTAATTTTTCCCAGTATAGCATATCTAACATCTCTTTTGGGTTGTCTTTTACTCTTTCCCACTCAGAGTCTAAAAAGCTTTTATCTTTCAGTTGTTGCCAATCGTCCAAAATAATGACTGGGAGTTCTGTGAAATATTTGTTGCCTTGGTTAAGCTTTATAATAGGAACACGATTCATATATAAAACTTCCCAAAAACGATGAGTGTCTGCAGGAGCATTTCCTCGGGGACAAACTGCCATTTTATGGTCAACTATTTGTCTTACAAAATCATCATAAGGCCGGTTATTCGTATTTTCATGAGAAATAGCAGAATCGCAAGTAACATAAGACAATGATTGACAAATATCGTTTACTTGTGTTCTGATGGGATCAGTATTTAAGCTGAAATTCGCATATAGTTCTTTGTTAGGATCGGCTTCCGGAGGGCTCTCACATGCAAGAACCTTAAATGTTCTGCCATGTCCCATGCCGTGACCTTCTAAAATACAATCTTCGGTGTTTTCTATTCCAAATGGCATTGCAGTAAGTAACGGATTATTAGTATTTACACATTGAGCAAACCACTTCTTAATACATTTAGGCACCGAGGGTAATATAGCATCCGTAATTGGAAAATCGCTGTTGCCTGAGATTAATATAACAGGATCTACATGGTTCTGCATAGCTGAGAATAGCTGTGGGAGGTAGTCTGTTTTGCAGAAGAGGATATCTTTCCCGTTATGAAATTTAGCAAACTTATTAAACTGAATTACGTTCATGAAACCCTCTCAAATGCGCAAAATCCATGTCGGGTCTCTGGTTCGTCATATAGGACTCTAAAGTTCTCATCTTCTAATAATTCAGCTCTCACTTTCTCGCATTTATACTTGGCAGAATCATCACAAAAAATGATTTTACTTCTATCCTTTAATATCTGATATTCTGCGTAGGTCGTAAATTCTCCCCCATCCAACACCAGCACATCGATTTCTTGTGGAATTTGCTCTATAACGTTCGGACAACCTGCGTCACACGCATCAAAGAACTCTCTATAAAATAGTGGCCACTGATCATAACTATGTTCGCTTTTCATAACCTCTTCTAGCTCCGGAACGTCTTCTTCATTTACGACTCTTCCCCAGATAAGCTTTAATTTTGATTGCATAATCGTATTATATCTTCTTAGTTTATTTTCCCAGATTTTCTTAGCAGTATTATGAACCTCTATATTCACCTCAAGAGAATATAAAATACACTCATCGATCCGCTGTAAAAGCGGCTCCATGATACATTGTGTCGAGCCGCGGCCGTTCCAGGTCCCAATTTCCACAAATACCTGATTGTCAGGATCCTTGGCTAATCTGTGGAGGACAACCCCTGCTCGTGAGCCGCGGCCCATTTGTCCTGGATCTCTTTCTATTGACATTGTAATTTTATTCCTTTGTTACTAATATAACTTATAATTCTATCGTTGGCAAGTGGTTCGAAGTAATTTTTCCAGTCGCCTACAATTCCTTTTCTCGCACTAACTGTTCGGCCGCCAAGTGTAGGTCGTGAAACCTCTGCTTTGTTTGCGATTATTTCGCATGTCTCCTTAAAGCGCAAATTAAGATCTTCATATTTAATTTTTACGAACCTGTCATCATTCAAATACGGGTCCACATGATTACACCATCTTTCTATCATGGTTTCATTGCGATAAAAAGAGTAGGCGCTATCAAAGGCGTATTGAGTGGGGTTTATATCAAAAGCCAGTTCTAAAGGGCTTGAAGAGCCCGGGAACGTTCCCTTTTGGACTATCTCTGGATGAGAGTTAAAGTAGTGATGACACGATACCATCACATCTCGGGCATCTCTGTAAATATAGTAGGGGGTGATATCGTGATATACAAAGTCAAAATCTTCAAAAAATGCGTTATGGTGGTGTGACTTTATAATAGTCTCTGAGTTTTCGCCCAGCTTCTTTAGATGGACTTGCACGCTTGAGCTATACTCAGCGGATTCATAGTTATCGCTCGACTCTGTGAGGTGCAAATCTTTCTGAATGTTAGACAGCCCAAAAATGTTGGCCAGAGTATTAATCAAAAAATGTGTGCCAGATCTTTCGTGTGATATTACCATTAAATTCATTCAATCACCCTTCATTATACGATGACTATCGCTATCAAAATGTTGAGTCGAAAACTCAAACAATTCACTATCTTCTAAAGCCACCATCTGGTGTCTTAGTCCACGATAAACATGAAAGTTGTCTCCGGGCTTAAGAATAAGCTGGTTAGCTTTCGTAATGTCGTCTTCTTCTGAATAGAATATCATCATCTTGCCGGTCTGTAGGTAAAACACTTCATCTTTTAAAATGTGGTGGTGCCATGAACACCTTTTGCCTCTATTGAAGAATAATAATTTTCCGCAGTATTCTTCATTGTTCACAATCCATCGTTCCCAACCCCAGCCTTTTTTAACGTGTTTCATTGGTAAAGAAGTCTTCATCTTTAATTCCTTTGTCATCTATGTAAATGTCTCCTGCAGGTTTTCCTAGAAAAAGGTCGTGGAATTTAACACCCCACTCAATAAGTTGTGTTCGTGTTAATTCGTAAAACGCTTCGTGTGCATAGACAAACGAATTACCTGACCTTCCCATTCCTCTTGCGGTCTGGAAGATAATGGTGTGGCCTGCATCATATAATTTGTTGACGATCTCAATTCGTTCTTTAATCGGCTTTGAGTTGTCATAGTGTCCGTCTTCTGTTGTACATATAGTACCATCAATGTCAAACACATAAGTCATTTACATCCTCCTCGGTTAAAACATAAGTACCGAATTTTGTTACCGAGTGTGCTGCACACTTATTGGCGAATTCAATTGCTTTAATCATATCACCATGTTGCATGTATTTGTACACCAGAGATGAGATAAAAACGTCTCCTGCTCCACATACATCAAATACTTCTACTTGTTTAGTGTCATAAATCTCGCCTTTATAAAGAGTGCCTTCTGCTCCTAAAGTGACAATAAGATCATAATTGTTTGGATATTGTACGACTTCTTCATATTCATTTTTATTAATCTTGAGAATACAGTTTTCGAAACAAGAGAGATCTTTCTTCTTAGAATCTACAAAAACAGGAATATTTTTGTCAAAGCAGTATCGAGCAAGACTAGAACATGCCGGCGGATGTAAGAATCCTTTATTATAGTCGCTTATTACAACTAAATCGACGTCGGCCATGGTTCGCTCATCAAACCTAAAAACTCCAGTTTCTTCGTCTTCGTTTAAATCAACTCTTAACAGGTGCTGTTTAGACTTAAAGTCGATATACCGATGCTTTTCTACCTGTGTGTCTCCAACCATGCATTCAACTGCAAGATTAAAAGCCAAAAGATTTAAGTATACATTGAGGGCCATGCCATGGCGGACCTCGATTTCGTCTTCCACAAATACTGGCACCGGTGCTTCCGGGCTTATTCGGTTGCAACTTCCGTAGTGGTATATGTCTAAACAGCTATCACCCAGCAGTAATACGTTTAATGATTTCGGTTGTTGAAAACTCATCTATTCTCTCAAAAAATCCAACTATCTTGGCGTATTCACTGCCAATTACATGCTTCCCTTTCCAGTCTGAGCCCACAATCATATAATCAGGGTTGTATGAACGAATTAAGTTGGTAAGTTCTTCGTCATTGGAAAAAATCTCGACATCATTGACCCATTTGAAATTCAACAGGATTTTCTGTCTGACTGACTCTGGGTTAATTGGTCGATTATCGCCTTTTGTTTTCTTCACTCTTTCATCAGAATCAATTCCAATTAAAAGATGGTCACCAAGAGACGCACAGTATTTTATCATCTCCAGGTGTCCTGGGTGGATAAGGTCAAAACACCCGTTTGTAAACACTTTAGTCATTTAAATAATCTCCCATTTTTGACGGTATTGGGGGAAAAAAGGATGATTTTTATCCTGGGTATTAAACTCTTTCTCTTGTTTAATATACCGATGTAAAACCATCTTGTCAACCTTTGAACAATCTAAATGTTCAATGTAACAGGCGAATGAGCTATCAATACAATGTACCTCAGTTGCATTCTCTATAATTTTTCCGTAATGAAACAATGTTGTTTCACAGTCGGTTCCAAAATTGTGAGTAGGTCTAAAGATATGAACACCATCTTTAAAATAAGAATCATTGATCTCATAGTTACGGGCTTTATCGTCATGAACAAAAATGTAGTTGTCCGGTAGTTCAGCGGAGTCGTATAAAACAGTTTCTTTGTCTAAATCGCGAGAATATGAAAAAAGCGCCCAGCGCTCATCATACTCCATTTGGACTTGTTTATAAAAAGACTCGTCAAAACTACTAGAATCTTGCAAAAAGCTTTGTCCGTATGTCCCTACTCCCACAATTTCGTTCACATGGTTTTTAAACATATCTCGGTATCTTAACGCTTCAGCATCACCAGTCACAGAAATAAGCTCGATGCCATCGTCGTCTTTGAATAAGTCTTTAACATTTAAAAAGTTATGTTGTTTTACAGGCATATGCACGATATCATATGATTCACGTAATTTACGCAGAATAGCATTACAAATTATGTGGTCACCAAGCCCTAAATGGGGCATAAAAAATGCTTCACGCATTTTTCAACCAATCAGACAATACTGCTGTTGGATTCCATCCCAATACATTTTTAGCTTTGTTATTGTTAGCTAGTGAAATTCTAGCTTCGGCCGGGCGGTCGTCGATATGGACGTATCCTCCACCGATCATCTGCGCTAATTCTAATACACTGTAATTAGTGCCAGTCCCAATATTGAATAATTGGCCAAGACATTCTGAACTTTCTGATGTGGCTGCCAAATAGTTTGCCATGGCTACGTCACCAACGTATGTAAAATCGCGTCTCTGCTCTCCGTCACCAACTATAGTCATTGGTTCGCCTGCATTCTTTTGACGCAAGAAAAGCCCTATTACGGGCGCGTATTGACCCTTCAGAGGCTGTCGGGGTCCATAAACATTAAAGTATCTTAGGTTTACAGTCTCAAGTCCATAAAGCTTATAATACATTGAAACTAAATCTTCCCCTGCACACTTTGTAATTGAATAAGCATTAAGGCAATCTCTCGGCATGTCCTCAGATAGCGGTGGAGTGTTAGTTAACCCATATGCGGCCGAGGTTGAAGAATAGACTACCCTCTTGACACCCGCTTCGCGGCATGCCTGTAGGACGTTACATGTTCCCACTACATTAACTTCTGTCGCATATGTAGGATTAAGAATTGCTGGCTGAATTCTTGATTCGGCGGCCAAATGAAAAACATAGTCGACGCCGTCAAACAAGGGGCGGATAGCTCCAAAGTCTGTGATGTCTGCTTTGCTTTGTGTGGTTTGGTCGTTCCAGTAAAAATTCTCATGTGCATCGGACGATTCATTGTCAATAACAATTACTTCGTGACCCTTTTCCAACAAGAGGTCTACTAAATTACTTCCAATAAATCCGGCGCCACCGGTTACTAATGATCTCATCTTAATGTTCCTTTAAAAAATTTTCTAATATTGCTGTATGTTCTGAGACTGTATTATCTTCGTGGTCGTATACCTCACCAACAAACTCTAATTCTTGTCGTGATTTCGGAAATTCTCTTGGTTCAATCCCTTGGAGGCTAACTAGCGGATGGGTTGCATTAAAGTTTTTTTTGTTAAAAAACTCATCATGAATAAATATATCTCCCTGAATGATTGGCATAACTGCATTTGCGAAGAACTCATAATCAGTTCCATAGGCATCCTTTTGTGACCAATCTTCTATCAGTTCTTTCATGTTTGACAAGCAACCACGTTTGGCTCCCCACATACCGCCCAAAACCGGGAAGGCATGATAAGGGTGGTCTCTCATTATATGAAACCCTTTGTCGCTCTCAAGCCACTCATCAACAGCTTCTTTCTCTCTACTGGTCAGTCTACAATCTGTGTCTCGTGAAATCATCACTTCTACATCTTCTTCGCCGGCTGGCCAAAAGCGCCAGTACATGCTTTTCCAATTTCCAAACTCCGGCATCCGTACAACTTCAGTATTTTCATTCATTTCTAATCGCATTAAAACGATAGAAGGCACGCTTTGCCCAACATAAAAACGGCACTTCCAGCCAGGATATATTTCTGGAGCTAGTTGTGCGTTTTTTATGGCGCCTTCGGTATATTTTGGATCATCTCCCCAAAGGCAAAAGGATATTACTTTCATTTGTTTGGTGGTTGATTAAGCTGAGTAAAATATTTCTTAAATACTTCTTTCTCCTCTGCTTGCTTCCATACAAAGTTGTCTTCGTTTGTAGAAATACCGTCTGGGTTGAAATAGTATACTCCTAGAATATCACTGTATTTCTTAAACTTGGCGCCGCCGAAAGAGCAACGAAGCCAAAACTCCCAATCGCCGGCAGACTTATACTTATCATCAAACATCCCATAAGTGTCATGAAGTGTGCGGCGCCACATAGGGTTATTATGTGGTAGGTTTCCCCTCAACATCGCCTCTTTGGAAAAATTCTCAAAGTTGTATCTTTCACAATTAGTCTCTATGTTTTCCCACATAGTGTTGGCACTTTTTGTAACATAACTGTCATTATATACTAAGTCAATATCTGGATTAGTAATGAGTGCTTTGGCTTGATGTTCAAGGGCCCATGGGGCGCGCCGGTCATCACAGTTTATATTTGTGATATATTCACCAGTTGACATTTCAATGGCTTTGTTCCACACTCCATAAACGCCAGGATCCTTCTTGAGTCTCTTATACGTGATGTTTGGGTATTTTTCAGCGTATTTGAGAATCACTTCTTCTTCGAAATTATTCTCTGGCGGGTTTACATTTAAAATTATCCACTCACACTTATCTTCAAAAACAGTTTGCCTTGTGACGTCTTCCATTAACTGTTCAATGTGTTCTGCTGAGTTAAATACTGATGTGATTAACGAAATCTTCGGAACGTCGCTGAGTGAAACAGCGTCTACTTGATTTGAGTCCGACATAGCAGAGATAAACGAAGCATACATCTTTTCTTCAGAGAATCTAGTCTTCAACTCTTTAGCATATTTGTTGCACAGGGAGAGCGTCTTTTTCGCTGTTTTAGGGTCGCTCAGGTCTTCATAACACTGGCGTAGATTTTTCTTGTATGAACCTTCGCGAGCGTATGCCCACATAGACTCTTTAATCAATACATCTTTCCAAACGGCCTCTTCTTGCACATGGTTTAAATCATAAGATACATTATAAAAATGTTCTACGCCCTGCTCGTCTACAAGGAAATCCATATGGCCAGACCAGCCTACCGTAATGATTGGTAGTCCGCTATAAGCAGCCTCAAACAGTGGCAGACCAAATCCTTCGCCGTGTGCTAAGGATACCATAGCATTAATCTTGGGGTGATTATACAACGAATGGATCTCTTCATCAGACATTTCTCCGTGAATTAAATAAACCTTACATTTTCTGTCTGGGAAGTCTGCAAGCACATGCTTAATTCTTCTTGAAGTTTCATTTCGATCAATCAAATTGTTTTTTGCTAAATTTGTCTTTAATACGAGTCCAACATTCTCATTATGGAATTCTTCTACAAACCATCTCATTGTAAGTTCAAGATTTTTACGAATACTCCACTGAGTAACATTCAAAAAGTTAAAATCAGTATCTAAATTTAACTCAAGGTCGACATTATCATATTCCTTAACTGGATAGCCAACTGATTTGATGGGAGTAGTTAGTTTAATATCAACTTCGTGTCCAGTATTGTTATCTTGTGCAGTAAACGTAGTATTTTGATATGTGTTTTTAGCATGGTTAGACACGACGATAATACTATCGACAGCATTTCCAGCTTGTAACCACGGATACGCGACTTTGGTAGTCTCCATTCCAGCGGTATAACCTATGTTAACAGGTGCCATATTTTCCCATTCATTTGGGATGGTTACCTGCAGGGACTCGTCAAACTTACCACCCTCTTGGATATAGATAATTGTCTTTTCGATAGCATCGTCTATCCATTTACGCTCGGAACTAGCTTCCGCAATCCAACTAGTTTGTCCCCACTGAAGCGGCTGGATGTATATATCGTAAAGATCTGGTCTAGACCTCAATGATCTGAGGGCAAATCTAGTTTGCTCTCCGTATCCTGACCGTGTGAGTAAGGGCCCTTTTAATATAATCTTCTTTTTCATGCTGCTATCTCCATTACATGCCATTGTGTGTAGCCCTTTCTAGTTTCCCAGGAACCATATTTCTCAATTACTTCGTCCATTATGCTTACCCAGCTTTTTTCATAGCTATCAAAATTGTAATTTTTATCTACATATTTGATACCATTTTCAGACATCTTTTTGTATACAGCTGGTCGTATATTCATAGCCCACTTTAGAGACTTGATAAAATCTTCTTTGCTAATTCTATCTTCATAAATATAAGGTACTTGCAGAGAGCCAATAACCGAGCTTGAGGCCGGCTTGATGCCGCGGCCAAACCACTGTTTACCATCTGTTACTTGTTCTTGTAGCCCACCGGTCATATTGACGATAATGGGCGTCCCACATGCCAACGACTCTAGTGTTGCAAGTCCAAAACCTTCCGCATCTGATATATTAATCGTGAAATCTGCGGCATTATAAATATTGGCTAGGTATTGGGGCTCTACTTTTTGGGTAGATAACAACACTTGCCCTTCATTTATTCCTAAGTGTTCAATAATATGTGGTAAATCTTGCCCGTGGGGGTCTTTAGCATCGGTGTGCATTAACAAAACCGCTTGGTCGTGGCCAACTTCATCCAGGAACTCTTTAAACCACCAGATTAAAGTACCACTTTGTTTACGGCGGGCATTCCTATTGTTCCAGAAGAATATCTTTTTGTTGTCATTCTTCATATGAGGGGCTGTCCCATCTCCAGACTTAATATTGTTGGATATTTCTTCAACTCCCTTCAGTTGCTGTGGGTCTTTGAATTTGTGGTAAAATGCACCGTTTACTGCATGAGGTAAATATCGTGAACTAACATCGGGGGCTACTTCCTGGACTATTTGGTGAGTTACCTTAGAAATGCAAACAACCTCATCTGTTGAGTTATACCAGTTAGCATTGAAGTGAGGCGCCGGAAAGTTATCCCACACATGGTAATAAACTAAAGGAACGTTGGCTCTAATCTCATTTTCGATTTCCCACAGCCACTCGTAAAAGCGCGGGTCAGTCATAAACCAGATAGCGTCCGGACGGTCTCTTTGCATAAGAGAACGAATCATTTCCGGGTTTCCATAGCCATCGATAGGAAGAATCTTAAAATCATCTCCCCACGGGTCGACCATTTGAACATCATAGTTATGGTGTTTCATAGCGCCGCCCAAACAAACAAACTGGTATCTACCAGTTTTTAGGAGGGCTTCAATCATATAACGTGTTTGAGTTCCCACACCCGAAGGTGACAATGGATGGTCTGACATGACCAAAATCCTTTTCTTTTTCATATTTTCCTTATGGACAGTGTTCTGTCTTGTAAAATTTGCACCCATATCCGGATGTGCATGATAAGCGGTTTTTGATGTATCGCTTATTTTTAATATTGTACAGCGCGACACTCAAAAGTTTAAGCGCATTTTCAGTTTTTCTTGGGCCACTTGTTACCCTAAAGAATTCAACTATACCTTTCTTCGCAGTTCTCTTAAGTAGTGCAAAGTGTGTTTCAACGTCCTTTGGGTCTACATTCATTTTTTGACAAAAGTAGTTTTTATACAGTGTGAGTTGATATGTGATCATTTTATCATTCTTCTTTTTGAAATCCCAGCCCCAAGAGCACGTCTTCCAATCAAATATATGAATTTTTCCGTCAGGAGTGGCGACGACGGCATCGATAAATCCCTTAAAGTTATATTCTTCCTCACCTTCAATGGATTCCATCAAAGGCATCTCAACCGCCATTACTTCGTATTCTTCAAAGTAATCGTCAAGGGCATCTTGAATTTCAGGAATAATTCTTTTTCCTTGCCCGACCATGTCAAGAACAAGTTTTTGATTCACTTTTATGTCGTCATCAAGATCTGCGATGTTTTTCTTTAACTCGTTAACAAAGAAATCATTATCCATCTCTTCTTCCAAAAGTTTCTTTTCACACACAGAATGGATAGCGCTTCCAAAAGCGGTATATTCATTCCCTTTGAAACCATCTATTTTATTAACACGAGTTAACTTGTGATAGTGTGCACAGAACTTCCAGTCTTTTAATTCAGAATACGATATATGTGGCATAAACTTCTCCGTTTATCTATTATAACGTCTTTACTGGGTTGTGTCAAGTTTTTTCGGGTCTTGCAACACTAAAAGTTTTTTGTATAACTCAGGACTGACCTTTTGTAAACTATTATGGTCAGAGTGCAGATAAAAATCTGTGAATCCTGTTGCAAAATATTCTCTCAGTGATGTGGCGGCATATGGACTAATAAAAAGTCCAGTCAAGAGACTGGATAAGTTATCATAGCCTACGTCTTCATACAAAAACATATCAAATTCTTTATCATATTCTATGTTTGTGAAAAATGACTCTGGGGCCTTAAACCCGGCCTTCCATAATATGTCGTGCATATACTTTCGCTTGCGCAAAAACTCTTCTTTTACTTTTTGGTCCCCATATATTTGCCATCCGTGAGCGGACTCAAGAGAATGAGATATTTCATGTATTAAATCATCATATAAATCATTAAAATCATGTTGGACGTTGGATACATATAAAGCCCCACTATCATAAAATGCGTTTATTGATCTTTCTTCGAACTCATCAAAATGTCCAAAAATGATCATGTCTACCTCATCTAATAAATGAGGAGCTAGCACAGACTCTACTTTTCCAACTACTTCTTCAACGTCAATATTCTCGTTGAAAAAATCATCTTTAAAATATACATGCAGTCCGCCGGCGGTATAAAAATCAGTGTTTGGGCCGGCGTTAGCTAGTTTCATTTGCTGTGGCAGTTTGAGTTTTGAATGAAGCATACGCGTCGTTTAGACCAGTTTCGTACCCTCTAATAAAATTCTCTTCTGCAAATGCAAATGCAAACTCTGGAAACTCAGCGGCTAGAACTTCTGCAATCATATTAACCGTTACATTTTCTTCTTCAAGAAAAGTGCCGGCAAAATCAATTAGATAATTCTTAAGGTCTGATTCCTTCTCTTTAGATGGAAGAGCCAAAAGTGGGTTTTCTTCCGTGGTTGTGGTTTCTTGTTTTTCAGTCATGAATATAAATTCTCCTATGTATAGACTATAACACACATTATACAGTGTGTCAAAAAATATTATAGTACTTTTGAAGCCAAAGTAGCTAATTCGGAACGTTCGCCCTTTTTAAAGGAAACATGGCCGGCTATTGGATATTCTTTAAATTTCTCGATAGCGTGCGCTAATCCATTTGAAGTCTCATTTACATACACATTATCGATTTGTTCGATATCACCGGTAAGGATAATCTTTGAGCCTTCCCCAATGCGGGTTATAATCGTCTTTACTTCGTGTTTGGTGAGGTTTTGAGCCTCATCTATGACAATGTACGCGTTAGCGATTGAACGTCCTCTAATGTACGTTAGAGCCTCAACTTCAATCTTTCCTTTATCCATATACATTTCTAAGTTACTTCTGTCGCCCATTAGAAATTTAAGGTTATCTTGAATTGGCATCAGCCATGGCAACATCTTCTCTTCCATCGTGCCCGGTAAAAAACCAATATCCTTACCTAGGGGTTGTATGGGTCTAGAGACTATTAGCCGATCGTAATGGTTTTCGTCTGAGCGCAGCCCTATGGTTTGTTGCAGCCCTGCAGCTATAGCCATAAGAGTCTTTCCGCTTCCGGCTCGGCCAACAAGAGATACAATCTTAATATTTGGATTCATTAGCATGTCAATGGCAAATGCCTGTTCTTTGTTTCTGGCTTCAATATTCCAATCGGGAATCTTCTTATGGATTACCTTTTTGAGCGGGGTGTGATAATTCTCAAATTTAGCCAAAGCCGATTTCTTTTCATTAGAATTTGAAACCAGCATTATATATTGGTTAGGGTGCCATAATTCGTCAGCTTCATCTTTAGTTATGGTGATAGCTTCTCCATCATAATATCGGTCAACAACTTGTTCATCAACCGATTGGATAATAAACCCATTATATAGCTCATCTGATGATCTGACCGCGCTTTCAGAGGTATAATCCTCCGCTGGCATGCCAATCGAGTCACAGATTACTCGCATATTGATATCACGCGAGACTAAGACAGTTTTCTTTTCAGGACTTATCATTTGGATAGCTTTTGCAGTAGCTATTATAGTATGGTCAGGGTGCCTAATATCTAGATCTGGTGGAAATATAGCCTCCTTAAGACAACTATAAGACATTACTCTCAATATCCCCAAACCTTTATCTATCCTTACGCCTTTTTCAAGTGAGCCTTTAGAACGTAAATCATCTAAAATTCTAATAAAGTGTCGGGCGTTAGCTCCTACAGAGTCTTGGCGCTTCTTATGTCCATCGATCTCTTCTAATACTTTGAGTGGAATAAAAATATCATTTCTTCCAAACTTGAATACGGAGCTAGCTTCTGTTAAATATACGCTCGTGTCGAGTACATAATTCTTTTTAGTGGCCATTCATTCCCTTTCTGTGTCTAATTAGTGTTGTATTTCATATATGAGAGTCTCAGCATTTTTTAATTAATTGCCAATCAAACACAAATACTGTTGGTTTCTCATCTTTCTTATATGGTACACCATGTTTGCGTAATTGGTCAACATCTTTTTCATATATAATTTGTGCGTCCCAGCCATCGGCTCCCCAGCCTTTCTTTGGTTTTAAAATTCTTTTCTTCAGTTGTACGTGGACTTCAGGTGACGCGAATGAGCTTACTAGCACTATATCATTCTTCTGGTAAAGCTCCTTCAACTTCATAAACCTTTTCTATCGTTGTTTCGGCTGCTTTGGGCAACAGCACTATTCTAAAGCAAAAAAATGCAGCTAAAAACATTACGGCCGCCAGTACCATCATTTCTGCACTAGTCTCTATAAATTTATCAAGGCTCACATAGTATATATGTGCTGTTTTTAAAAAATGGAGCGGGAGACGGGATTCGAACCCGTGACATCCACGTTGGCAACGTGGGACTCTACCGCTGAGCTACTCCCGCAAAATGGCTGGGGCAACTGGATTCGAACCAATAACTTCCGGATTAACAGTCCGACGTTCTGCCAATTGAACTACACCCCAAGGGCCGGTTTTACAACATATAGGATAACCGAAAACCCGCGCCGATGGCTTAAAAATGTATTATGCGTCGAACATTAATGTACCATCTTTAGTTGGTACGCTAGCTCGCCAGCCAGTCAAGAACGGCGCCTCAGAAATAATCTGTGCTACTGGGATCTGAACCTCTGCAGTCAGAGTACAGAATCCTCTTTTGTGATCATATTTTTCAGTTGAGTGTTCAATCAATTCTAGATCATAAAAGTTTTCTGAGATTACTTCATTAAGGTATGAACCGAAATCACCGTCGTGATCATAATCGTCTAGAAGATCATCTTCACGGAGTTGATCAAGGATGTTACCTCCAAATTGTGTTGACACCTGGAGTCCGGGTGTTGCGATAAGCTCAGAAAAGGTACTAATAACATCAGTTTCTGCCATGGCTGTTTCTACTTCGGTTTCGTTATGAACAAATACATCCGTACCCTCACTGTATATTAGTGTCACCAGCGAATCTGGTTCAAGATTCAAATTTATTAGTGTTTTTGTAATTGACATTTTTTTTCCTTAATTAATTTTTTGATAAAGATATTTGATATCTTCAGCTACTGTCTCTCTCAATTTTGTAAGTTGAGTTTCTAGAAGTTTATTTTCATCTACTAACGTACTAAGACGAGTTTGTAAATTTGAAATTTGCTTATTACAAGCTTTTAACTGTTGGCTTTGACCAGCAATTTCAGTCTTTAATATATCGACTGACTTTTTGGTTACTTCGGGCATGTTTATTTCCTCCTTTTTATTAAAAATATAATACCACATTCTTTCTAACATTATAACGTATTCTTTGTTTGTATGGCTGCCCCTCGCGGGCTTGAACCGCGGACAAGATGATTAACAGTCATCTGCTCTACCAACTGAGCTAAGGGGCAAAAGCTTTTATATATAATAACTTGTTTTTGACCTAGTGTCAAGCTATTCCCACAAATAACTTGACCACTGTGGGTTTATCTGTTCTTTTTTTGTTCTCTGCATCAGTGTATTTTTTGGTCTTTTAGGAATTCTACGAAGTTTCATCCCAGCTTCAAGTGGGGTTTTGTTTCCTTTTCTTTGATTACACTTTTTACACGCAACTACTAAATTTTCCCATGTATTTTTGCCACCGCGTGATTTAGGCAGTATATGGTCAATCGTCATTAATTTACCATCTTGTTCTTTTCCACAATACTGGCACTCTGATTGATCTCTAAAAAATAAATTAGCTCTGTTACATACCACATATGAGAATCTAAATTTAATGTATCGGTTAAGAACGATTACTGACGGCAAAAGAAACGAATCGGTGATAGTACGAATCTTTTTGGTGTGAGATTCAATGGCCCGGGCTTTTCCTAGTATACACATTACTAAGGCTTCTACTGAATTAATAATTTCTACTGGGCGGAACGACGAATCTAGTTTTAGGGTTTTAATGTTTTCCATCACTATAACTATATTTTAAAATATGTTATTTACCTATCTGCCGGAGATTGGAGGTTCCACTCGTGGACCTGGCGAATCAAAATCGCGTGTTCTGGTGATAAGATCGGAAGAACTCTCAATTTTTTCGTCTCCACCAATTCCCCACAGAAGCTCAACACCGAGTTCACCGCACAAGGTAGCTTCTGGTGTGTTGTTTTTGCCGCGATCTCCACCATTTGCAAAGTATGTTGGTTTATGTCGACGAATTGCATCGCATACGGTACCATCAGCATCATTAACAGAATCAACTATAATAACACCTTTAATAGAATCTAAAATTTCATATCGCGATTTAAAGTCCATAAAGTTGAACCCCTTCTTGCGATATAGCCAATCATCTGAATTAGCAATTACAATTACATCTCCAAATTTAGCCGCGGCTCTTATCATTCTGATATGTCCAACATGTACTGGATCAAATCCTCCACTGACCATAACGGTTGGTTTTTCTTCACTCATTTTTAACTCCTTTTAGTTTTTACAAGTTAACATATTTTGACATTGATGTCAAATATAATTTAATTTTGAATATTCTTTATAAGATCGTGTAATGCTGCGGGTGACAAATCTTGTCTATCATACATTTTCATTTTACGCCAATCAAATACACAGGCAATTCTAAGAGCATAAGCTATCCACTCACTACAATACCATCTTTCTCGGTGTTTGATCTTGCAAGGTGAAAACTGAGACAACAGCATGCCAACCCAATCATATCCTTGCCCTTCGGTTTCTTCAAAAAAAGCTAAAATAACATTATATTGTTCTGCGGATACTTCTATATCTATAAAATCCCATTCAGAGTAATCAACTTCTAATTTTAGTCGCCGGGTTATCTTTGAATTAAAAGAGGGACTAATACTGATCCATGTTAATTCATCGGGCAATATCAATTCAGCATGACTGTAGATGCTTTTAGTCCACCATCGCACGACAGCATTAACAAACTCGCCCTTCCCTTTGTAAAATGCTATCGTTATTTTCACTTATTATATCACGGCCGCTCTTTGAAATATACTACTGCGTTAGTATCAATACAAAATTGAGCGGTTCCCGGTGGTGGCGGGAGAGCGTGACTGGAGACAACTACAAAAGTATATTTGTCCCATAAATCACTTTTATTTTTTGCTTGATGACACTGTAAGATCGTTATTGCGCCTTCTCCTATTATTTCTACCATTGTAGAGCAGCTGTTTCCTAGGTTTACCAACAATCCATCTAAACATGGACTGTTGGTGGCGTCATAGGACTCACCCACATATGTTGATAAATCATACATATTAGGTGGGTACACTGGAGAATGCTTAGCGCAAGACGTTAAAAGCATAGCAAAAAGTGATATTTTGAACATAATAACCTCAAAACCTTATTAATTTTGTACTGCGTACATTAATACATATTAGATAAATTAGTTTTGTTCAATCAATTCTATTAATTCTGCTTTTCGGAGGCTAGTGTAACCAGTCAGCCCCTTCTCTTTTGCAATAGCTTTTAGTTCTGCGACCTTTAAAGCGTTAAAATCTACAGCTGTGGTGTGAGAGCAATCACCGTGGGAGTGCCCGGGCACGTCTGGGATAAAGGCGTTAAATGCGGCCTGTATCTGTGTAAGTTTTTCTGTTATCCAACTCATAATATTTCCTTATTCATATTTTTCTTTTTTCGAAACCATCTCATGCATATGCTCGATGTTTCTTCTTTTAGATTCTACCACATTAAATACTTCTTCTGTAGGCAGATCATATTCTTCCTTGATTTGCCATAAGGATTCTTCTATTCCATCTTGGATTTCTTTCTCGTGAAAAAGATTTTTTGGCTCTTCTTCTTTCTTTTTAAACCAATTTTTAAATATCATAGTGTTTGATATGGTGGAGGTGGCGGGATTCGAACCCGCGTCCGCAATAAATCCGTAGTTAAATCATTCACAAGCTTAGTCAGTTTCTTTCACCCACTGACAAAGATAGGAAGTTGTAAAACAATGCTTACTTCCCTGTTGCATTGAGTTTTTTGATTTTTGCAACTTGTCTGTTGTGTTGAGTAGATTGGAAAGAAGGCCCTACTCAGCCTCCCTACTAAGCGGCTAAGCGCTGTTCGAAGTGTGTGTTGTTATTTGCAACTAATGTTTTTGAACTGTTGAGGTCGTATCTAACCTGCTTGCATTCGACTATTTCAATACCACGTCGAAACCTATATCACCCCCTCTTCTTTTTGACTATGACGCCCACCGGAGTGTGATTATCATCGTCTAGCCAAATTAAAGTTTCTTTACCTATTTTTGATTTCTCAGCAAAAGTAAAGTTAAGCTCTTTTGAAGCCCTTTTTACCGCAGCATCCTCGCTGCTATGTTTGCTCACTAAATCTCCTTGGATATAATGACCATTCCATTTATATAATTTCCACATTAAAGACCTTCCTCTATTTTTAGTCTAGTATACTCTTCGTTAAAGCCGGTGTGGCCGGCGTAGAACTTCATTTCTTTATCAAGATAAAGATAAGTTGGGAACCCACTCAAAGAATATCCTTCTATTGCAGCAGGGTCAAACATTTTTTCTCTAGAACCCATCAGAACTGGTGCAGTAGTTATACCGTGACTGGACACCCATTGATTGATTTCTTCTTCAGTAGATTCTAATCCTGGAGTATTTCCATCTATTAAAACCGTAACCATTTGAACATTCTCATATGCATCTTGAATAGTTTGGGAATGTTGGGCCGCCATTTGGCATGGATAACACCAAAAAGCTGAGAAATCTAATACAATTACTTGTCCTTCGTGCTCATATAGGTCCCAAGTCTTCCCATTTTGGTCAGTTAACCTGAAATTACAAGCTTTATCACCTAAAGCAATTTGTTGGCAATCATCTGCAGGAATGACACCCACTGGCTCAAGTACTATCTCTGTTTCTCCAGTATGTGCATTAACGCCTTCAGTTATTTCTAGCTCTGAAGGTTTGCAACCCATTATTGATATGAGTATAAAAAATAATGTTTTCATGTGTTCCTTATACAATAAATAGGCTTTTTTAAAAAAAGATTCATTCGGTTGTAGATCTTTTGCTCACTACAGCTAATCTATAGTTTATTTTGTTTAACCTCTCGTGGTTTAGTTGCTCATAATAGATATGGAGCCTCTGTTACCTAATAGTTTTTATACCGAATGAGTTTGTGTTTTCAAATATCGTCTGAGAAATAGGTTTCTACTTTATACTTAGCTTGTGCTTTCTTAAACTCTGCATAAGTTAATCCTAAAAATCTTGCAGCGTCTTTTTTGGAGTTAGTTGTTGAAATTGCGAATTTTAAAAGAGCTTCCTTTACAATATAACCTGTGTTTCTCCACATGTCAAAACCATATAATCTGTTATTTAGATTGTTAGATGATAGTTCTAACTTTATAGCTATTAGATCTTCTAGTGATAGATTATTAATATTAGTTAATATACTATCATTAAGAAAGCCTCGCTGACACAACTTTAGTATAATGCTCTTATTCGTCGTTGTCAAATTTTTTTTAGAAGTTTTTTTCAAGATCAAGCGTATTCTGAAGTATCAAACACTGATTGCATCGCTGCCATGAGCCCGCGGTCAAATGCAGTTGGTACAGGATTTGTTGGTAAAACAATTATGTTGCAGTTGGAAATGGAAATTTCCTCACCACTTTCTGGATCTGTGATAATAGCACTACCTTTGTATGAAATCCCTGTTATATACAAAAACACGGCCTGTGCGGCCGCTAGGGCGCGCCGGTTCGCAGCTGCTTTTGTACCCTCCAATTTATCCAATTGTTCATCGGTCATCCCATCAGTATTCATAGAGCGGAAGTCTTCCGCTCCAAGCGCTATCTTCCACGTCGTAAACATGGCCCGAAATGCCTCCGTTTCGGTTTCCTCAAGTAAATCATCTGTATAACCCATATTATTTTTCCTTTTCCGTCTTTAAATAAACGTCTTTATTATATACTAACACCAGCGAAGATAAATGTTCAATCAATTCTTCACGTGAGAAATATACTTCTATGATCTTAGTTTTGTTATCTTTAATGTAAAACTCTGCTTCGTCAGTTTTCTTCATTTAGAAGTCTAATTCAATATCTTCTTCATCGTCGGCCACTGGCGCGCCCAGATCTGCTTCTGCAGACGCGTCTTGCATGGGCTCGTCACTTAATTGAGCATCGTCCTTGGCCATATCATACGCCTGATTTGTGGGCTCGTCCACAGAATCGGTCAGTTCGCCTTCAAACTTATCAAAATAAAGCTTGAGGTTAGCAATCAAATAATCATAAAACAACTCTTGATCTTCAGCATTCGAAAGTAGCTCATAAGAATCAATAACACTTGTTTCAAGTTTTTTAAACGTTTGGTACGCCATGTTGCGGCCGGTCTCGTCGTGTGTTTCTAACCCAGACCCAAAATCCTGTCGAGGGTCTACGGGTTCTTCCTCATCTGTTTTTTCAGCATCAGTCCGAATATCAATAAATTTATCGTCAGCCTCATCTCCAACTTCAATATTGACATCCTCGTCTAATCCTTCACCCTCTGCAGCTTCTTCACCAGCCTTAGTGTTGGTCTCCACAGGAGTAAGGGTTGAGACCACTGCACTAATAATATGTGCACGAAATGACTCCCTTTGTTGATCATCTGTAGTTAAGAGCTTGTAATCTGTTTCTAAAACTGGTATAATCTTCTTAAGGAGATCTTCAAGAACATTGATTCCGGTAGATTTATTGGGAGTTGGTGCGTTATCTGCCACTTGGCGTTCGCTCAACTGCTGAATTTCATCATTACAAAAAGCTCGAATAACAGATCGAAGTTGATCTTCCTCATTCGACCTTTTTTGCTTGACATAACGGATCATATGCCTTATATTTTCTCTAAGAGATTTTTCTTCTTTTTGGTTCATTGTATAATGCCTCTTTCTATAATTAGTTTCATAACTTCGTCAATCAGACTTAAATCAATATATTCTTTCTGTTTGGTTTTCTTCTTTTTCTTCTTTTTCTTGGGAGTAGGCGTAAGTGGGCCTCGACTAACCAATGTAGATCCCAAAGGGGCAGAAGCCCCCCCAACAGCGCCGCCGCCCATAGCTGACATTTCTTTGATGGAACCGGATAAACCAAGTATATCTAAAACTGTATCCACGTTTTCTTCGCCGATGAAATCAGCTATTTCTTCGCGACTCTCTGGGTTTCCAAGCGCATTTCTAAATGCGGTAGCACTATATGGCTCTCCGCTATCGCGGGCCGTAGGTGTGACTGCGGTTTGTTCAGGATCGAGCAGTTCTACTCCGTCCTTAATGTATTGTTCGGCACTAAGCCATCTCTTCCAGTCATCATCTTTAGTACTGGCGCCTAGAATGACTGTATCACCAGTATTTAGCGGGCCCTTCTCTCCAATAAAATCGTATGCTGCAGTTATAGGGGAGGCGTGGTCTTTGGAAGCTTCTATTTTAACGTTAGCTAAATCATTAGTCAGTACATCCCATATCTTAAGTGAATCTACAGAAGTAATTTCTCTTCCATCTGGAAGGTACCTGCCTTGTTTGGTTGGTTTAGATATAATTACCACCACTTCATCAGCCATCTCTGCATATTTTCGCACCATATCTAGGTGCCCCTTGTGAGGTGGTTTGTACGCGCCCGGGACAACAGCAATAGTCTTAGGATAATCTGAATCTACTACAGGATCATCTGATTCATCATCGACAATGTCTATCTCAAATTCATCTTCTTCTTGCAAGCCATTTACATAGCCCATAACAGCGTTATAAATCGTTTTCTCGGCGTTTTCTTGGACGACGATATCCACGATAGGGGTACCGGCTAAAACGTCCTTGTAGACCATCTCAGGGAGTTTTTGGTATTTGTGTTCTGCTTCGGAAGCTTCAGTTAACCAATCTTTAATAGACTTAGTAATTTTGCGGTTTTTAGAAATCACAACAGTAAAGTCTTTAGAAAGGTTTTCGGAAACATGATTTCCATGTGTAGACTCAAGACCTTGCACAATAAAGTCACCGGTAAATTTTACTAAGAAGTCTTCAAGCCCTCTCAACACTACACCCTCATGCCGACCTAATGTTCCAGCTTGACTTGTTAGTGCTTCTTTGACTGCTTGACCCAAAAGACGAGTTGCATGATAGAAAATTCCACCATTAATGGCGTCATTAATATCATTAGAATCTTGTAAGTATTCACTTAGTGCCACACCTTCTTCGGTTGCACTTCGGAGAACAGCCATATAAATATCTTTACTAAGAGCACCGACGGATTTTCCATCGGATCTGGTAACTCTTTTATCTTTCGGATGTTTAACCATGTGGAGCCACTCTCTCAATGATGCGCGCTTAACATTACCTGGCTCTATTTGTATCTCTATTGGTATTTCTAAAACGTTTTCTAAATCCAATTCTACTTCTTCATCAAATTCTACCGGAACATCTCCGAATATTTGGAATCCATATTGTTCAGCATATGGTTGAACCTTACGAATTAGATTTTCTAAGGCAGTGTGACTATAAGGAATCTCGATACCGCCGGTTTTAATAGGCTTTCCATCACTATCAAGTGGTCTTGTAGCACCCGGTCTATCCATGGAAGTGCCCTTTCTAATCGCGTGTGGTTGGGCCCTTTTTTCATAAAATTGATTTATACCATGAATAGCTAAAATATTTGCGCCATAATCTTGAACATTAGAAGTCCCTTCGATATATTCTGTATTAAAATATTTGGTTGGGTCGTCCCACATTCCTAGTTTTTTCAATTCAGATTCTATCGACGGGAGAGCTTTATTAAATATAGTTAATAGTTTTTCAATAGCTGGAGGCATTCCGTGGCCACTTGGCCACTTTTTGTATGCATCTGCTGCTGTTAGTCCAACTACTGAATCAATATGATTGGTGCCGCGGTCCATACGAAAGTCTTTCTTGCCATCTTGGTCAGTAACAAGCTTGAAACTAGTGTTAATACCATCCCACTTTACACTTCCAGCTATATCACCGGCAGCTAATTGAGAAACAGCATTGTTAATATAGTCAACAAGATCTTCGCCTGTTTCAATATCTTCGACATCAAAAGGATGAGCCATGTGGCCGGGAGTACCCATGCTAGTCCCCCTTTGATTCTTCTAAAATATTTAAACGCTCTTCTAACACAACCATTTCACTTTGCATTTTCCTGGCAGATCTTTTTACTTCCCGTAAATGCTGTTTAGCTAAAGACACTCTCCTCTTCTCAGTCATTGTTCGAGGTTTAATATTAGAGATTATTTCTTCAAGACCTTGAATATAAGTAAAGATTGTTTTTTCGTCTAAGCTTTCATTAAGAAAGTCTTGCCATGTTGAATTTAAAGACACCTGTTCATCTCCTAGTTGATATAGCCACAGTAAATCTAGTATAAACCTATTTCTAAGTTTTTTAAGCCCAATACGAAATTCAACTTTTAGATTTACCGTTCATTATATTATCCCTTAATATATTTTCCAAGAAGAGTCTTGATCGCCTCTCTTAATTCGTCCTTCTCTTCCTTCACATAATCCTTGCCGTGGCCCGTATCGGAATCGTCATCCTTTTTGGAACCATCGTCGTGAGTCCCCTTGTCGGTCTTAGAATCTTCACCCTTCTTCCAAGTATAGTCTTCTTCGCCGGGGTGGGTTTTTGAATCGTCATCTTCTGAGGCGCCTGTGTCCTCACTCTCCTCAAGTGCCTCTTCCTCATCATCTTCCTCATCCGTAGCTGGAGGTACTGCTCCTGAGACGTTACGGGTCGATCGGGTAGCCTGTGTTGGGCTATTCTCTCCGGAGTGACTACTCAGGCGTGGCTGACGGCCCTCTTCAACTTCCTCGTTCTCTTCTTGAATCTCTCCGGTTCCATTAAATTCATCAAACTCCTGTAGAGTGTTAAATTTAAATCCCCATGCTTCCGACAATAACGTCGTTAATTCCTTGTTTTTCCAATCTTTCGTAGACATCGTATTTTCTCCCTTTTGTAGATGTTCGTAATAAATAGTCTTTTGTTCTCTTAAACCGTCCTCAAAATCTCTGAGGCACATACTTCCAACACTGTTGGCTTCAATTTCCATTTGGCGAAGATGTGGGTTTTTCTGGGCATATCCTTGACCCATATCTCCTGCGTCTTCAAACTCTCCATCACAGTTTTGTTTGTGATGTACTAATTCATGCCCTAAAGAACGAAGCACATCTTTAGGGTGTCTACCCGTCACGTATAGCGTTACAGATTTTTCTTCAGGATTATAAAAAGCAGTTTTTCCTAGAGGATTACTAGCATTTTCTTCATCTTGTTTTAAAAACAATTTTGGTGGTTCATTAAACCCTATTTGTTCCTGCGCAAAAGGCATAAACTGATTTATTAATTGCATTAAAATATTGTTCATATATCAATTTTCTTTGAAGACTATCTCTAAATAGTTTAAAAATTCAACTAACCTCTTCTTTTGTTCGAGAAACTAGTTTTAAACTTAGAGTAAAGAACTCTAACTCATTACCAAATCCATTAAGTGGCAAAACTTTAGAAATTGATACTAAACGATTCGAGCGTAACTCATTTTTTAAACTAGCCAAAATACCATAGTGAGGTTCCCATTCTTCACTATAAGAATCCCAAGTTGTCCACTCGACGATATCTCCAACTCTAAAATTTTTAGCTGCTATCTCACCAAAGGATCTTTCTTCATCCATTATAAGACACTAACCATGAGCAGATCCCACGCTTTAGATAATCATTAAGAACATCAACTGCCACTTCTTCTTTTGAGTGTGGTCCATCGTTCTGAACAGCATTGCTATCTTCGTCGTGGTATCTAACAAGGAACATCTTATATTGAGAAGACACAGGCCCGGAAGCATCAGAAGACGTATGAAAATACTTTCTTTTTCTTTTTTCGTTGCCCATCGTCTTAAATAGAACTTCTATCTATTTTAGTACTAAAGCAACATTGTATCTGGTTTTAAAGTTTTGATAATTAAAACAGCCAACAAGGTCACAACGGTCATCTCAAAACCAAAAAGACCATAAAGTCCCCAGGATAGCAACAAAGTTAATATTCCTTTCCAAAAAATTCCAAATTTAAATAGCATCAATCAAATCCTGTATATAATAATTCATCTGGGTCAATTTCGACTAGCTCACCGTTAAAAGTATATATTAAAAGTCTGCCGGCATTGTTTATGACCTCATCTACAATAAAAGCTTTGGACCCACGATTAATCTTTATAAAAATTCTCTTAGCAGGGTCAAAACAAAAGAGGTGTCCAGTACCTAAAATAGCATATTCGGGTATTAACTCTTCTACTTCATCCTCTAAAATAGTGCCCGAAAATTGCCTAACAATTTGTTTAATTCTTTTTTTAGATTCGCTGGTGTTGTCTTTGCTCACAAAGATACATAGAGTTGAGGAGAAACAAATATGACTCTTCTTTTTCTCTATAAAAACACTCCGTACCTAAAAGAAACGTTTTATTTAGCTCTGCAAAAATATCCCCTTCTTTTTCCATAAAGAAAACTTTATCAAACGAAGTCCACTTTATTGTAAATGACTCCTCATCATCGCATATTATTAATCCGATTTTAAGGGGTTTATCTTTGGTGGGGTGTTTATGAGCAATCAAATCACCTGTTCTGTAGTGCCACATAAGATATTATAACCTGTCATAACACTATGTCAAGTCTAAAAGATTTCGAGCGCGATGGCCATAGCAAAAGCCATTGCTGCTTGTACAACCATAAACATTGTGACAGCCTTGGTTTTAAATTCTTTTAACTCTTCGATTTCTTCAAATTTTATTTGCAGCTGAGTAGGTGAAGCTACTTCATCAAATTTCTCTTTCCAAGCTTTTAGATCTTGGACCCTATCTTCTTTAGCTTTTAATTCCGTAAGCTGGTTCTTAACATCCTGTAATTCGGTACGAAGTCCCTCTATTCCACCGGCCATTGTTTCTAGTTGTTGTAAAACTAGTTTTGAATATGTTTCCCATCCATTTGTCTTGTCCATAGTGAATCCTCCCGCTCTTAATTAGTTTGGTTGATTACATTCAATCCGTTGAATATTATACTGGCCACCATTATTAATAACTTTGTTAATTACAAGTTCAAAATCTAATGGTTTGATATCGTCTAAACTTGGGTCTTCACAAACCTTCGTTAATACATCATCAATATTCTTTTGAGAATCTTCATAATATTCAATACGATTAATGTTGGATTTGCCGTTATCCATTATCTTATTTTTCATCATGGAAATCATAACGTCTCCTTTTGACTCACCCTGCGTGGCGATTGGTCGCACCTGTGATGAATCAATCCCCAACTCATCGAGGTAGTCCATAATAGGCCCAAGCGAAGCACCTTGTCGAGCCGTCACAACGTAAGTTTTTGAATCTGGTGGAAATTCCCGCATAATGTCAGTTATAGCAGATATTTCATGAGGATCTTTAACAATTGAGAAATCACTCATATCAAATTGATAGCCCAACTCTATCAAGGCGTCTACCGTGTCAAAAGCCTCTATTCCTTCTTTGGCTGTAACAGCGTTAATATACTCTTCAAACTCCTTTTGGTCACGTAGGGTCGTCTCTGAGCCATCGGGCGCTTTAACACGTGTTTCTGACCTCGTATGGGCTATTGTCTCATCGAAGTCGAAGATGCGAAGGGTTGTGATGGGTTCTTCCATCTCATTAAGGTATTTTCGCCAATTTTCAAGTAGGAGTTTCATATGTCTTTTGACGTCTTCGTTATATTCATAACAAATCCTGTTTTGCCACCTCTGGGCTCATCAACCGAATCCATTGTACCTCCGACAGCCTCAAAAGC
>Ga0257115_1000529_pt1 | contig 32842 bp, 25 predicted proteins | sample SI112_100mmetaG_FD_194465 | JGI IMG/M metagenome (GOLD analysis project Ga0257115, IMG submission 194465) | Marine microbial communities from Saanich Inlet, British Columbia, Canada - SI112_100m | ecosystem: Environmental > Aquatic > Marine > Inlet | place: Canada: British Columbia | collected...
CACCATGATGCAGATGCTTTGTGGCAGCATTTAAAGCAGGCTGGTGAGCCCTATGGTTTAGACATCTTTGGACTAGACTCAATGCATATACGCAGAATTGAAGCTGGCATTCTGAATGCTGGTTCAGATTTTGATCATTTAACCACACCTTACGACGTTGGGCTAGGCATGTTTGTGGATCAAGAAAAAGGTGACTTTATAGGTCAGGCAGCGCTTAAAAATGCACCTAAAGAAGCGCGCTTAATCGGTGTCCTTTGTGCAGCAGAACCCCATATTGGCGCAGCCATCATGGTTGATGGTCAAACCGTTGGTAAAGTTACAGCTGGGGCTATGTCACCTTATTTGAAACAAGGTATTGGCATTGCTTTAATGCTGGAATCAGGGTATCTACCTAACACTTGGGTTAGTGTAGGTTGTATTGATGGGAAATTGCATAAGGGCCAGTTGGCTGAACTGCCCCTGTACGATAAAGCAGGTGCAATTCAACGTGGCAAACTCATTGAGGTTCCAGCAAGAGATTAACCTGATATTAAACGTCAGTTTCTAAATAAAGCAACACACAGCCTACGGGGAGCCGTTCCAAGCCATACTCCGCCATGTCGTCCACCTTGTGAATACCTAAAGCATAGGCTGCGCTGTTATCGGTTTGGTGTTAACACTGTTTTAACCACATTTACTGTCGCCACAATTTAAACACGTAGCGCAGCCATCTAGCACCACTTTTGCCTTGGTGTGACACTTGCTACAGAGGCTGGCGCTACTTGGGAAAGCGCTGTTATCAGGGCTGCTCGATGTTTCCATATGGGCGATCTTCTGATCCACCATGGTTTGTTGCTCCTTCGACAACTCAGGCACTTGCATAAGGCCAATGGTTTGTAAGTGAGACTCTATGGCATAACCAATTTCTGCCACTAATGACGGCATAAACCGCCCCCCTTTTTTAAAATAACCGCCTTTGGGGTCAAATACAGCCTTTAGCTCTGCCACTAAAAAAGTGACATCCCCACCTTTACGGAACACCGCTGAAATTACTCGAGTCAAGGCTACAACCCATTGAAAATCGTCCATATTTTTTGAGTTAATAAATACTTCATAGGGATGTCGTTGCTCGTGCTCGGTTCCCTCATTGAGTAATATGTCATTGACCGTCACATAAAGCGCATGATCTGACATAGGCGTTTTAATCTTATAGGTGGCGCCGGGCAAGTGTTCTGGCCGGTCTAGTTTTTCATTCACTTGCTCCAAACAGGGTTCACTTGGGGCCTTCGTTTCTTGATTCACTACTTCAAAGGCCACAATGCGCTGGTCAATATGAGTTATTTTGGGCTGCGCTTCTAGCTTAGTGTTTTCCATAATACCCTTCCTTTAAAGCATCAAACAAATTGGCCGCGATGTGTTCTTCGCCATCGTAAATTACAGATTCATTACCGGCCAATTCCACACTCGTGCCATCGGCCATGGCAAAGCGATAATGGGTTTGACTAAGCTCTTCCTCCTTTACTAACACACCTTGGAATACCTCGGGGTTAAAGCGAAAAGTAGTGCAGCCTTTTAGCCCTTGCTCACAGGCTAGTTGGTATATATTTTTGAAGTCCTCAAAATCAATATCTGTGGCCACATTAATGGTTTTGGAAATCGAGGAGTCTACCCACTTTTGGGCTGCGGCTTGAATCGCTATATGAGCGCGAGGCGACAGTTCGTCCGCTGGCACAAAGCAGGCAGGCAACTGATTGGGATCCACATTGGCATCCACCCACTGTTTGTACGCCAGTAATTCGTACGAATAAACCGACACTTGCTGCTTCGTCTTTTTACCGGGCATGATGATGTTGCGTAAATAGTGATGAGCAAAGCTTGGTTCGATGCCATTGCTGGCGTTGTTGCCCATGGACAACGCAATGGTTCCCGTAGGTGCAATGGAACTGTGGTGAGTAAAACGACAGCCCTTTTGTATAAGACTTTGATGCAACTGAGGGTCAACGGCTATTAGTTTTTGCATGTACTCACTATAACCAGCCCACAGCACTTTACCCAAAACCTGATCACCCACTTGGTAACCATCTGCCACCATGCTAGGACGCTGAGTAAGCATACCCTGTGTCACCTCAAAGCTCTCTTCCATAATGGGAGCTGGGCCCTTTTCTTGCGCCAGTTCAACTCCAGTACGGTAACCCTGCAGAGCCAATTCTTTAGACACTTTTTCGGTAAAGGCTACGGATGCTTCGTCACCGTAAACCATACCTAACATAATTAGAGCGGAACCCAACCCTAAATAACCCATACCGTGGCGGCGTTTACGTTGCAGTTCGGCTACCTGTTGGGGTAATGCCAAACCGTTAATTTCGACCACGTTGTCCAACATACGAGTAAATACGGCCACCACGTCTTTAAAGCTGGGCCAGTCAAAGGTAGCTTGGGCGGTAAAGGGTTTGAGTACAAAACGAGTTAAGTTAACCGAACCCAACAGACAACTGCCATACTCAGGCAATGGTTGCTCGCCACACGGGTTTGTCGCCCGAATATTTTCACAAAACCAGTTGTTGTTAAACTGGTTAACGCGATCAATAAGTATAAAACCTGGCTCTGCATAATCATAAGTCGAGCTCATAATCAAATTCCACAGACGTTGCGCGCGCACAACCTTACTAATGCGGCAGGCTACTTTTTGCACTTCGTTCGTAACATAACCTTGGGTAGTAGACCAGTCACGCCACACAACTTGGTTAGTGTCGGCAAGCTCAGCCGCATCAACTTGCTCCTTAGTACTAATAGGAAATGCTAACGGCCAATCTTGATCTCGTTGCACTGCGCGCATGAAATCATCGGTAATAAGCAACGACAGGTTAAACTGCCTTAACCTGCCATCTTCCCGTTTTGCTCGAATAAAATCTTCTACATCTGGGTGGCCTACATCAAAGGTGGCCATCTGTGCACCCCGCCGACCGCCGGCAGATGACACGGTAAAACACATCTTATCGAATACGTCCATAAACGATAGCGGGCCAGAAGTATGAGCTCCTGCACCTGACACATAGGCACCTTTGGGTCGTAAGCTAGAGAATTCATAACCGATGCCACAGCCTGCCTTAAGGGTTAAGCCAGCCTCTAAGTTTTTGCCCAAAATACCTGCCATCGAGTCTTCAATAGTGCCCGATACAGTGCAGTTGATGGTGGACGTGGCCGGTTTATATGCTTGGGCACCCGCATTAGACAAAATGCGTCCAGCAGGCATTGCTCCCTGACGCAATGCCCACAAAAACCTTTGCTGCCAGTAATTTTGCTTTTTACGGCCTATTTCAGTTTCGGAAAGGGCCTTAGCCACACGTCGTAGCGTGGCATCCATATCGGCATCCACTGCTTCACCAAGATGGTCTGCCAGGCAGTATTTTTGACGCCATATTTGTTCTGACGTAGGCTGAACGGGTAATGGGTCAGCCAAAAGGTTGACCTTTTCTGGGGCTCTCTCAATTTCTATTTGCTGGGCAGTCATAACTATCTCTTGATGGCATAAAACACAATATATTGTATTTATTATTTAAAATAACACAATATATTGTGCTTGACGCAAATCAATCATTAGTTGAATTAGGGCCATATTGTTTGACACCACGCAATATTGACAAGGATCAGCACAGCCATTGATAAAATTGGTTAGAGTACGCCTTTATTCAATAACGGAACCCCTTCTGCATGGAACTTGTTTGTCCTGCCGGCAGCATTCCTGCCCTTAAAGCTGCCATAGCAGCTGGTGCCGATGCAGTTTATATTGGCTTCAAAGATGACACCAATGCACGTAGTTTTGCCGGCCTTAACTTTACCGATACTAAAGCTCAAAAGGCATTACAACTCGCTCGCTCAGGCCAAGGCATGCAAAAACCAACCAAACTGTTTGTGGCCATTAATACGTTTCCCCAAACATCCGGCTGGAGCCGCTGGCAACGCGCGGTGGATCAAGCCGCTGATTTAGGCATAGATGCGATCATTGCCGGGGACCTTGCGGTGCTTGAATATGTGTCGCACACCTACCCCGAAATACACTTGCATTTGTCGGTCCAAGCTTCTGCCACCAATCGCGAAAGCCTAGCCTTTTATCACACCAATTTTGGTATTCGTCGTGCGGTGTTACCACGCGTGCTGTCAATGGCACAGCTACGCCATTTATCCACCACCAGCCCAGTTGACCTAGAGGTCTTTGGCTTTGGCAGCTTATGCATTATGGCCGAAGGCCGCTGCTACTTGTCCTCCTATGTAACCGACCAATCTCCCAATACTGGCGGCGTATGTTCACCGCCTAAAGATGTGCAATGGAGTCACACCCCTAGGGGCCAAGAAACTCACCTCAATGGGGTGTTAATAGATCGATTCAATAGCGAAGAAAAAGCAGGTTACCCAACCTTGTGTAAAGGTCGCTTCGACGCGAATGGCACCATTTATCACGCCTTAGAAGAACCGACTAGCCTCAATACCTTAGACTTATTGCCCGAGCTACAAGCCATGGGAATCAAGGCAATCAAACTTGAAGGTCGCCAGCGTAGTCCGGCATACATCAGCCAAGTCACAAAAATTTGGCGTCAGGCAATTGATCGCCTTGCGCAACCTAACCATAACCAACAAGACCCGAATTGGCACACTACCTTAGCTCAGCTGTCAGAAGGCCACCAAACGACTCTTGGGGCCTACCACCGCCCTTGGCAATAGAAGGAATTTAGCATGCAATTAGCTCTTGGTCCGGTACCCTATTTTTGGCCCAAACAACATTTAATCAGTTTTTATGAAGCCATGGTAGATCAACCCTTAGATCGTATTTATTTAGGCGAAACCGTATGTAGCAAACGCCGCGAAATGCGCTGGCAGGACTGGTTAGACCTTGCACGATTTATAGAGTCAAAAGGCATTCAGGTGGTCTTGTCGTCATTAACTCTAATTGAAGCCGAGTCGGAACTAAAACAGCTTAAAAGACTGTGCAAGCAAGATGAGTTTTTAGTCGAGGCCAACGACATGGGGGCTATTAACCAGCTGAGCGAAATGGACAAAAACTTTGTCACTGGACCAGCTATCAACATCTATAACGCTCGAAGCCTGCGCTTATTACAAAAACGAGGGCTAAAGCGTTGGACTATGCCGGTTGAACTGTCGAAAACGTCCTTGTCAGACACGCTAGCTCAAGCCCAAGTACTTTCATCCGCCGCCTTACCAGAAACGGAGGTGTTTGCCTTTGGCCAGCTTCCCTTAGCCTACTCTGCGCGCTGCTTTACAGCGAGGCAACGTAATCTAGCCAAAGATAATTGCGGCTTTTGTTGCATCGAAACCCCCCAAGGTGTGAACGTTTCTAGCCAAGATGGAGAACCCTTGTTCACCCTTAACGGCATCCAAACCTTGTCGGCAAAAACCTATGACTTAAGTACCGAAGTGGATTCGCTTATAGACCTCAACGTTCAAAGCCTACGCATCAGTCCCATGGTGTCGGGCACTGCTGAGGCCATTGCCAAATTTAGACACTGCATCGATGGCGAGCAGGCGGATGCTGTGGCACCCACCATTCCATTGATGGACGTGTCGGACACCAACTTAGTGTGTAATGGGTATTGGTATGGCGAACCAGGTATGAACCTAAACAGCCAATCTAGTCTGCGTTAGACTCTAGTGAGAGGCCACGTGGGAGGTTAACTGTGTAGACCACTGCATTAGTCGTTTTAACTTACCCGGCAATTCGTCGATGTCAATTGCATCCAATACATTACGAATTTCAAGTCCTAGCTCCGTATCCCCTGTGAGCATCAAACGGCGTTGAAAAAACAAGGTGTCCGGATCTTGTTGACGATTCATCAGACACATTAAATCCACCATCCCACCGCTAACACAGCAATGTTTGCGCGTCTCAAAATCGGCTGGCAATGCGGTTTGCATAGCTAACGCACCATGCTCTATAGTAAAAAACCAACTAATATTGAGGTCCAATACCTTCACCTGCAGCCAACTATTAGACAAACAATCCAAGTCGCCATCCTGCAAAGGTTCTGACAAGCAGTGGCTAAGCATTCCAAGCCATAGCTTGCGCTGCGCAACCAACGGCGCCTTATGACTCAAATGCAACCCATATCCTAAGCCCTGCATTGCAACTTGCCTTAGTGTTGCCTGAATTTTTTCTTGCACGCTACAATCACCATTATTCAAGCAAAAAGAATCAACAAAAATACCATCGGTAATAACCACATAATCACAGTTTTCATCGCCTGAGTGGAGCGTTGATAACATTGCAGCATCACTGCATCGCTTTGAGCTTTATCATGCAAAAATCTTTGCCGCAAACTCTGCTTGAGATCCAATGGTAGTGGAATATTTTCCATATAGTCGTACAAGGTGTACTGATTTTTACGGCATTTATTGACACGGTTTAAAACGCTGCCCACACTGACATTTTCCATCAGCGCAATACCATTTAAAAGAAATTTGGCGTCATTAGTTGGCGCACAATCATCAACATAATTTTTCATTGCATGGCCTCCTCTCAGCAAATGAAGCAGTCCGCTAAGCTCTGCTTCATTTTATTATCCTCCTAAGGTCAGGCTAGGGAGTTGATTCAAATCAATAGTTCGCGGCGTTAGGTGATTGAGCTCTTCAATTGAGATGAGGCAACTGTAGAGCCGCCTGACCAAAAGGAAATCCAATACTGGCCGCTAGGGCTCAATTTGGGTTCAAGAATTTAGCTAATAGACCAAAGGTAAGGTTTTCCATGTCTAAGCCTTGTGCTGGCAACGGAAATTGAAATTTCATACCACCGCCCGGAATACAATCAAGGCTGGCCCCATTAAGCTTTTCCATCTGATTCAGCACCATCACGCGGTTACCTTGTGGTAATATCAGTTCCACTTGGTCGCCGAGTTTGATTTGATTCTTACTGAGCAAGATTAGCTTTTGCTGGTCAACATCATAACCAATCACCTCGCCCACTAGCTTTTGTTGATGTTCGCGAGAATGGCCGTGGACGTAATTTTGATATTCGTGGGTATGGTGGCGCTTGAAAAAGCCATCGGTATAACCTCGACTCGCCAAATTTTCTAAGCGGCCAAATAGGCTGGGGTCAAATGGCCTTCCAGCAACTGCATCATCAACAGCCTGACGGTAAGATTGAACCACACGGGAAACATAGTTGATGGACTTGGTACGGCCTTCAATTTTTAGCGAGTCCACTCCAATGTCCACTAACCGTTGCACATGCTCAACCGCTCGAAGGTCTTTTGAATTCATGATGTAGGTGCCCTGGTCATCTTCCTCCATAACAATGCTTTCGCCGGGGCGGCCCTGTTCTTCAATGAGCACACGATCAATTTGGCCTACGGCCTTTTCAACATCATTGCCAGGGTATTCTTGCACGGCTTGAATATCACCGCTTTCATGGTCTTCTGAGGCAACGGGCTTGTACTTCCAACGACATGCATTAGTGCAAGCGCCTTGGTTTGAATCGCGGTGATTAATGTAGCCAGACAATAAACAGCGGCCTGAATAAGCCATGCACAAGGCACCATGAACAAACACTTCCAGTTCCATATCAGGGCATTGCTGGCGAATTTCTTCGACTTCGTCCAAAGACAACTCGCGGGACAAAATAATGCGTTCCACACCCATTCGTTGCCAAAATTTAACCGTGGCGTAGTTCACTGTATTGGCCTGTACCGATAGGTGAATGGGCTGGTCGGGCCAAGCTTCACGGGCCAACATCATTAAGCCAGGGTCAGCCATAATCAAAGCGTCTGGGCCCATCGCAACCAAGGGTGATAAATCTTTAACGAAGGTTTTGATCTTACTGTTATGGGGTAAAATGTTAGCCGTTACATACACTTTTTTGGCCAAGGCATGGGCTTTGTTGATGCCTTGCTGCAGGGCCTGCAAATCAAAATCATTTTCTCTAACCCGCAAGCCATAGCGGGGCATGCCCGCGTAAACCGCATCGGCACCATAGGCAAATGCATAATCTAAATGAGCGAGGGTTCCCGCTGGGGCTAAAAGTTCAGGCATTGGACACCGTTTTTCGAGACAGCAAATTGGGGGTGAGATGGTAACCTAACAGTAAGCCGATCAAGATAACGGTCATTGCAGAATAGGCCACCGCTATAATTGGGTAGGACACAAGTGATAATACCATGATCATAATATCGGCTGCCAGTATGGCTTGTGCTGTAGCTATGCCTGTACGATGATGCAGATACAAAGCCATTATATTAATACCGCCTAAGGAAGCTCCGTTGCGCAATAATAAGGTCATGCCGAAGGCGATTAGGCACCCGCTGAGAACAATAGTCATCCAGGGTGGCGGTGGCTGTAAGTATAGCTGCCAATCCAATACATCTACGGTGACCGAAACAAGTAGCACGCAGAAAAAGGTGCGCAACAAGAACTTACCCCCTAGAAATACCAAACCCAGTAGGTAAAATGGCGCGTTAATAAGGCTAAACCACAAACCAAAACTCATACTGGGCGTGACTGATGTAATTAAAATAGCGAGCCCAGTCGTGCCACCTGCAAGCAAGCCGCCGCTTTTGAGGATCCAAATTCCTAACGCAGCCAAAAAGCAGCCTTCAACCATCAAAATAATTTGTTTCAACATTTTGTCACTAATTTGTCACAATTAGAGTGTGGCAGAACAACGGTCTGCCTGTTGTTGGCGGTAGGCATCAAATTGCATCGCGACATTACGTAAAAACAACCGTCCCAAAGCGGTGACCTTGAACCCATTGCCATAGGAGACGACAATGCCGTCGTCTATCAAACCTTTTACGTCATCCATTTCATTGGTGAAACAATGCCCTGCATCGATACCCAACTGATCAAAATCGACACTCATCTGACACATGACCTGATTAATCACTTGACGACGCATTTGATCATCCTTGGTCAACACAATACCTGTCGCCACAGGCAATTGCTGGGCATCTAGAGCCGCTGTGTAAGCCTTTAATTCCTTATGATTTTGCCTATACGCATTCCGACTCTGCGATACGGATGACATACCCATTCCCAACGTGATGTTTGCGGGGTTCACGCTATAGCCCTGAAAATCTCGCTTAATCGTACCCTGTTGCCAAGCCTTGGCTAATTCATCATCTTGTTTTGCAAAATGGTCCAATCCAATATAGGTGTAACCCGCAGATTGTAGCCGTGCGCAACTGGCTTGAAAAATTTTTAATTTCATCATAGTGCTAGGAAACACGTCACTGGCAAAAACTTTCTGTGTGGGCTTGAACCAAGGCACATGGGCATAATTAAACAAAGCGATGCGGTCTGGATCTAGCTGCAAGACTTGCTCAAGAGTCATTTCAAAACTGCTAGCAGTCTGATGTGGTAAACCATAAATTAAATCTACATTGATAGAACTAAAGCCCGCCTTACGCAGCCAGTTCATGGCCGCTACGTTTTGGGATTGTGGCTGGAGACGGTTAATCGCCACCTGTACTTCGGCATTGGTGTCTTGTATGCCAATGGATGCACGCTTAGCACCCATACGAGCAAAAGCATTCACCTGCTCTTCTTGCAATTGGTCTGGGGACAGTTCAACGCTTATCTCAACCTCATTGGCTAAAGGCAAATAGCACTTTATAAGAGCATTGAGTCGATCAATTTGCTCCACGGTCAAAAAATTAGGTGTGCCGCCGCCAAAATGAACATAGGCCACCTTTTTGTTCTGCAAATGAGGCGCCCACATTTGCATTTCCTTAGCCAAATAATCTAAATAGAGGTCTGCACTGGCCTGATTACGAGTAATAATTTTAGTGCAGCCACAAAACCAACACATCGAACGGCAAAATGGTAAATGGATATAAACCGCAATATGGCCTTGTTCATTAGCGAGATCTTGTAAAAATGACTCGTCGCTGAAGTTTTCTGAAAATTGTAATGCACTAGGGTAAGAAGTGTATCTTGGGCCGGACAAGCCATATTTTTCTATCAGCGCGGGTGCAGGAGTGGGTATGGTCATATTTCGGGTCTATTTGAGCAACTGAAACAGTGAAACGCAGTTTCTTTATAGGCCGTAGGGCCCGTGCAAAAAAACGCCCTCCCGTAAAAAACGAAGAGGGCAAATGCCTGCTAGAGACAATTTTTGAGAGTAGTGCATCAAATGCACTGTTGCAGGTTAGTGGATTGTAGGCATTATCATGTTGACCTAGGTCAGTGTTTAAAGGCCTTTCTGAAATTAATGTTAGCGCGAACCAATTTGAGGCGATTGTGTCAATATCGGTAATAAATGGATAAAACACAGTCCAAAAGACAGTATCCAGGCTACCTGACTTAACAACAAAACCGCCTGACTCTGAGGTGCAATAATTGGCCCGAAAACCCGTAGCACAGTGCCCAATGAAAAAATTATAAGGGCCATCAGCATCCAAGGCCGCTTAGCTCTCACATCACCACCACTATGACCAATCGACACTCTCACTAACATGCCGATAGAAGCCAGTCCAAGGCCACCATAACTCCACGCATGTACAGCAAGATAACGGTATTCAATCGACCAATAGGACCAAGCTAACATCCAGCAACCCAACACAATATAGGCTAGACTCAGATACAGACTCCACAATAATGGTGCTTGCCATATAAAGGGGTGATACCAATTGAGCAAACGCACCAGCAAAACCAAACCCAAAGCTGCTGCAGAAAATGGCATGAGAGGACTATCGACAGCCAACACAAAGACCACTAAAAACAGGGTAAATGTCACTAAACTGGCTTTATCAACCCAACTTGGGTTAGGAAGTTCCACTTGGCCACCGCTAGCGGCCTTGACAAAAAAAGGAAAAATGCGTCGTAACATCATCAATATCAAGCCAATAAGGCTAAACAAACCGATATAGATGGCTGGGTATGCGGCACCTTCGGCAAGACCTATGGCATCAAGAAAGAAAAATACATGGGCACTAAACATCAGCAACAATTTTGCCAGCACCCCCAACTGACGCCATTGCTTTGTGGCAATCACAGGCCGAGCTACCGCCACTATCAACAGCAGCCAAAAAAGGCCATCAGTAACACCACCGACCCAAACGCCATAGCCACCCACTAACCAACCGACTCTTGCCACCAGCCAAGCAGCAACCAGCACCATTAGACCGTAGCCAGACAACGTGTCTCGCCCCGTCCAATTAGTTACGGCCGTCAGTAAAAACCCAGAAATCACCGCACTAGCGTAGCCAAACAAGAGTTCGTGAGCATGCCATTGAAAGTAGCTAACCGAACCCGTATCAAGGGCCAAACCGAAGAACAAAGCCGCCATCCAAACCGCCATAGAAACACAGGCAAAAGCAGCTGCAACAAGGAAAAAAGGGCGAAAACCTTTACTCCAAAAAAAACCGGCGCCAGCTTGTGGCTCTGACAGGTTCAAACTGCACCCAATTCAGAAAAAGGCATGAACTCTAGCATATCACCCTGTTTCCATAGGCTACTTGCAGGCGCCACCATCAAACCCTGTGCCAACACTGCACTGCTTAATGCACCCGAACTTTGAGTGGCATTGATATGTGCTTCTAGTTCGCTGTTATTCATGCTTAGCTGTACCCTCATAAACTCAGTTCTGGTTGATGGCTTATGCTGCTCGAAAGCCGCTTTTACTTTAAAACTCATGGGTGTTACATGACTTTGACCCTGCATGGTCATCAGATAGGGCCGGGCCAGCATCAAAAAGGTCACTAACACGGCCGAAGGGTTACCTGGCAAACCGATGAATGGGGTATGGCGAATGCGGCCAAAGGCCAATGGTTTACCCGGTTTAATGGCCAAGCGCCACAAATCTAGCTGACCTAGTTCTTGCACAGTGTTTTTGACATGATCTTCTTCACCCACGGACACGCCGCCACTGGTGATAACCACATCAGCTTCAGCAGCTGCTGCCAGTAATGCCACCCTAGTACTGGCCGGAGTGTCTATCACGATGCCGCTGGCCACCACATCGCATCCCAAACTCTGCAACAAACCAGTTAAGGTAAATAAATTGGAGTTAAAAATTTTTCCATGGCCACACGCTTGACCAGGCATCACCAGTTCATCACCCGTGTTGATTACCGCGACCTTGAGCTTTCGTAAAACCTTAACTTTATCCATTCCGATTGAAGCCAGCACCCCCATAAGTTGGGGGCTGATCTTTTGGCCCGCTTTCGCTACTATAGTTCCAGTCTCGACATCCTGCCCTCGAGGGCGAATATGATCGCCTAAGGAAGGCAATTGAGCTAACGTCACCTCACCATTGGCACTAACCCGAACCTCTTCTTGCATGATCACGCTGTCGGCACCTAAAGGTAGCTGACAGCCTGTGAACAAACGTGCCAAAGTGCCCGCTTCTAAGGTCTGAGGTTGTTGGCCTGCAGTTATTCGCTGACTAACTTTATAAGCTTTTCCAAGCTCAACCTCGGCCGCCTTCATGGCATACCCGTCCATCGCGCTGTTAGCGACTGGAGGAACATTTATGGATGACGTTATATCATAAGCCAGTACTCGCCCCAAAGCGTCTTGTAGAGCTATGGTTTGAGTACTCTTTATCGGGTTTGCTGAGGCAATGAGCTGGGATAAGCCAGCTTCGTAAGGTATTAATATTCCCTGATCACATGCGCAATTCACCAGCTTCTCCTTTTACTGTACTAACGGCGACGCTGCCGCTTCGATATTTACACCTTCGATACTAGCCTCGCCCGCCAACAGCGCCACATATTGATGGATAGATTGGCGATAAACGCGATCACGTAAATAGCTAGCAATGCGATCTGCAACTTGATCATAAGGCAATGGGTCACCTTCAACCCTCATATCCACCCGTGTTATGTGATAACCGTAGCGGCTTTCGATCGCTTCACGAGCTAATCCTTGGGGTAAGGAAAAAATTTGACGTTCGAACTCTGGCACGGTGGAGCCTTTACTCAACTGACCTAACTCACCACCCATATTTTTGGACGGACAAGCTGAATAACGCTTGGCGAAATCAACAAACTGTTCCGGTGTTGTTGCTAAGGTGTTCAGTATTGCCTTAGATTGGGCTTTGGCCCTAACACGACCTTCCATATCTGCTGGATCAGCCGCTAACAGGATGTGGCTAGCCGCAATAATAACTGGCGTTTTGAATTTTTCTGGATTGGCCCCATAGTAACGCCGACAAGTTGCATCATCAGCCTCTGGCCGGCTTATTTCTTGCGCCAATAATCCACGAATATTGGCTTCGTCCTGAGACTCTCCCGGCATCATTCTTTCATTAATATCTAACGCTTCTGCACGTTTCAAAAATAATTGTTTCACCACCAATGCTCTTGCAGCTTGCTGCTGGGCTACGGGGGCAGAACCTGCTGGGTGATACTGCATTTCTTGCAGAATGTCTTGTTCAGCAATGGTAATACCATTCACTAAAACTGGGACAAATTCGTTGCTCGGTTCTACCACGCTGATGCTATCTATTAATTCCATTATCCTGTCCTATGGTTGATTTAACCGCGCTGGCGCACAATTTGATAGTTACGGCCGAAGTACTTTACCGGTACGCTTAAGGCGTGCACTAAGCGGGTAAATGGGAACACTACAAACAACGTCAACCCTAAAAAGATATGCATCTTGTAGATCACGCTTACATCATACAAATGTGCAGCCGCATCCCCTTGGAAGGTGACAATACCTTGAGCCCAACCTGCCAGCTCGGTCATTACACTACCGTCTAGATGTTGCATAGAAGGTAGTAAGGTTAATAGACCCAAGCTCACTTGTGCCACTAACATAACCAATACCAAAATATCAGCTCCGCTGCCAGTGGCTCGGATACGGGGGTTAGTTAAGCGACGATGTAACAGTGCCACTGCACCGATCCAGCACAAAATACCAGCAAAACCGCCCACAGCCATGGCTAACACTTGTTTTTGAGCTGAGGTAACAAACACCGCATAAATAGCATGGGGGGTTAATAGGCCCACCACGTGTCCAAAGACAATAATTAAAATACCCACATGGAACAAAATACTGGCCACACGAAAGCCTTTAGAGCTTAACATTTGGCTTGACCCTGCTTTCCAGGTGTATTGCTCGCGGTCATACCGGGCCCAACTGCCAATCACAAATACAGCTATGGCTATGTATGGGTAGATACCAAACAAAAGGTCGTTAATATAAGACATATTTTTCTCCTTACGCGGGTTATTTAGCCGCGGCATCCACAAAATGAAGGGGTTGAACTTGGGCTAACTCTTGGCGCCGTTGATGTAACACGTTGTTGCCACACTCTTCTTGCGACAGGGCACCAAACTTCACCATTTCTTCTTCCCAAATTTTATCCATGGCTTCTGCTGTATTGTCAGCCTCTTCACCTGCTACTTGCTCCGCCAATGGCTGGCGGTCTATGTTGGCGTCACATTGGCTTAACAAACAAGCTAATAAACCTGCATACGGGCTATTGCGCTCATCTAACCGAACTTCTAGCAAGGCCAGTATATGACTCATGTCCAGCAACCACTGTAACGCTTCTGCTTGTGGGCGTTGGCTGAGGTATTCCAAAAACAAAGGCAAGTAGTCTGGCAATTCTCGGCTGTCAATTTCAAACCCGTGTTCTTCGTATACTGCCATTAAGTCCACCATGGCTTGGCCACGATCACGGGATTCACCGTGTACGTGTTCAAACATTAGCAAAGACAAAGAACGGCCACGGTCAAACCAAGCCACATAATCAGACTGGGCATCAATCAAAGGTTGCGAGGTGAGTTTCTCTATACAGTCCACCACCAGCTGTTGCTCGCTGGCCGACATTTTGGTGTCGGCTTTAGCGCTTTGAATAAGGTCTTGCGCATATTCAAAGACCTCTGCACTAGGGTAATCCAACAGCAATGAGATTAACTTTAAGTTACGCATCATTGGCCTTCTCCTAAGCTAGCTTTTGGGTCCATCATTTGTACACCAGACACTTTTTCTACCATGGTCATGGTCTGCTTTTTGGCACCAAACATGTTGTAATCGCTTTCGCCACCACCACAACCGTTGCCAAAGCTAAAGCCGCAGCCGCCACGTTCTGGGAAAGCCTCTTTAGCCAATTCACGTTTACTGGTTGGAATCACATAACGGTCTTCATAGTTAGCAATGGCTAAATAGCGGTACATTTCTTCCACTTGTGTTTGAGTGAGGCCTACTTGCTCCAACACCTCTAGGTTGATTTTACCTTCCACTTGCTCGTCACGTTTGAACGCTCGCATCGCTAAGATACGCTCTAGGGCCAATTTCACTGGCTTTTCATCTCCTGCCGTTAACAGGTTAGCTAGGTACTTCATGGGAATACGCAAGGAGTCCACATCCGGAATCGCACCGTTCATACCCACATGGCCAGCATCAGCAGCAGACTGAATAGGACTTAGTGGGGGTACGTACCAAACCATCGGCAAAGTGCGATACTCCGGATGCAAAGGCAAGGCTAAACGCCAATCTACGGCCATCTTGTACACCGGCGAATTTTGCGCAGCTTTGATCACTGAATCTGTAATACCATCAGCCTTGGCTTGTGCAATTACCTTGGGATCATGTGGATCTAAGAATATCTCAAGTTGCTTTTCGTACAAGTCGGTTTCACTGCCACTAGCGGCCACTTCGGCAATGCGGTCTGCATCGTAAAGCAACACGCCTAGGTAACGAATACGACCAACGCAGGTTTCTGCACAGACGGTCGGCATGCCAGACTCAATACGCGGATAACAGAAAATACATTTCTCAGACTTACCAGACTTCCAGTTATAGTAAATCTTCTTATATGGGCAACCACTCACACACATGCGCCAACCGCGACACTTGTCTTGGTCGATGAGGACAATACCGTCCTCATCGCGCTTATATATGGCGCCACTTGGGCATGAAGCCACACATGCAGGGTTAAGACAATGCTCACATAAACGTGGCAAGTACATCATAAAGGTGTTTTCAAACTCACCATAAATGGACTTTTGAATGTTGTCGAAGTTCTTGTCCTTTGAGCGCTTTTTAAACTCGGTACCTAGAATTTCTTCCCAGTTTGGACCCCACACAATCTTATCCATACGTTTGCCGGTGATCAAAGATCGGGGGCGAGCTACGGGCTGGTGGTTACCTTCTGGTGCATTGTGTAAATGCTGGTAATCAAAGTCGAACGGCTCATAGTAGTCGTCAATTTCAGGTAAATCTGGATTAGCAAAAATGTTCGCCAAAATACGCCATTTGCCACCAATACGAGGTTGCAAATCACCTTTATTATTCAGCTTCCAACCGCCATTCCATTTATCTTGATCTTCCCAATCTTTCGGGTAACCAATACCGGGCTTTGACTCAACGTTATTGAACCAGGCGTATTCCATACCTTCGCGAGAAGTCCAAACGTTTTTACAGGTCACAGAACAAGTGTGACAACCAATACACTTATCTAGGTTTAACACCATGCCTACTTGTGAACGGATTTTCATGCGCCTGCCTCCTGCTTATGTTCCTGGATGGTATCGTTGCCTTCACCATCGAGCCAATCGATGTGTTTCATTTTTCGTACTACCACAAACTCATCACGGTTGGAGCCTACGGTGCCGTAATAGTTAAAACCATAAGACTGATGGGCATAACCACCAATCATGTGGGTGGGTTTAGGACAAGCTCGAGTAACCGAGTTGTGAATACCGCCACGGGTTCCAGTGGTTTCCGCTCCAGGCACGTTCACAATACGTTCTTGAGCGTGGTACATCATCGACATGCCGTCTGGCACACGCTGAGACACTACTGCTCGGGCAGCCAAAGCACCGTTGGCATTAAATACTTCAACCCAATCGTTGTCTTCAATACCACAGGTGTTAGCATCGCCTTCACTCAGCCAAATAATAGGGCCACCGCGAGACAGGGTAAGCATCAACAAGTTGTCAGAATAAGTTGAATGGATGCCCCACTTCTGGTGTGGTGTGATCCAGTTCAAGGCAATTTCTTTGTTGCCATTAGGCTTCTTGTTCATCAACGGCGCTACAGAACGGGTGTTGATGGGTGGGCGGTAAGCTAGCAAACTTTCGCCAAAGCCACGCATCCATTCGTGATCTTGATAGAACTGCTGACGGCCCGTTAGGGTGCGCCAAGGAATCAACTCGTGAACGTTGGTATAACAAGCATTATAGGACACGTGCTCATCTTCTAAGCCAGACCATGTAGGCGATGAAATGATCTTGCGTGGCTGTGCCTGCAAATCGCGGAAGCGAAGTTTTTCATCGTGCTTAGGCTTAGCAAGGTGAGTGTGGTCTAGACCCGTGTATTCACCTAAAGCTTCCCATGCTTTTACGGCAACCGCACCGTTGGTTTCTGGCGCCAATGTGAGGATCATCTCTGCCGCATCAATGGCGGTTTCCAGCTTCGCTTTACCGTGGCGCACCGTGTCGGCTTCGTCCGTATGAGTCCAGTTAATTTGCTTGAGCAAATCCACTTCTTCTTCGGTTTGCCAATCAATACCTTTACCACCATTGCCTACTTTTTCTAACAAAGGTCCAATGGAAGTAAAACGCTTATAGGTGTTGGGGTAATCCCGTTCTACTTCTATAAGCGAGGGCATGGTTTCCCCTGGAATGGGCTCACATTGGCCCTTCTTCCAGTCCGTCACACCCAATGGTTGTGCAAGTTCTGCGGCACTGTCGTGCTGCATCGGCAAGGTCACTAGGTCTTTTTCTACACCTAAGTGTCCTACACACACTTCAGAGAATTTCTCTGCAATACCTTTGTAGATATCCCAATCAGAACGAGCTTCCCATGCCGGATCGGCCGCGGCTGAAAGTGGGTGAATGAACGGGTGCATATCCGAGGTATTCAAGTCGTCTTTTTCGTACCATGTGGCCGTTGGCAATACGATGTCAGAATACAAACAAGTGGTGGACATACGGAAGTCTAGGGTAACTAACAAATCAACCTTACCTTCTGCACCCTTGTCTTCCCACTTCACTTCTTCAGGCTTGGTCGCTCCCATTTCACCGAGGTCTTTGTTCATTAAGCCGTGCTTGGTGCCCAAAAGGTACTTGAGCATGTATTCATGGCCCTTACCCGATGAACCCAGTAGGTTGGAGCGCCAAATAAACATATTACGCGGGAAGTTTTTAGGGTTATCTGGATCTTCTGATGCAAACGCAATTTCGCCGGTCTTTAACTTATCCACGGTGTACTGCTGTGGGCTAAGGCCAACCAAGGCGGCATTTTTACTTATTTCTAATGGGTTAACGTTAAGCTGTGGCGCAGATGGCAACCAACCCATGCGCTCTGCTCGCACGTTATAGTCTATTAAACTACCACTCCAATCCTTTGGGTCGGCCAAAGGTGAAAGAATTTCTTCCACTTCTAACTTTTCATAACGCCACTGACTGGAGTGGTTGTAGAAGAACGAGGTGCCGTTCATGTGACGTGGCGGACGCTGCCAATCTAAACCAAAGGCCAATGGTGTCCAACCGGTTTGTGGGCGGAGCTTTTCTTGGCCCACATAGTGTGCCCAACCACCACCCGATTGACCCACACAACCACACATAATGAGCATGTTCATGAGGCCACGGTAGTTCATGTCCATGTGATACCAGTGGTTCATACCGGCACCCACGATAATCATGGAACGACCTTTAGTTTTGTGAGCAGTGTCAGCAAACTCTCGTGCTATTTTGATGACCTGAGCACGATCCACACCGGTAATTTGTTCTTGCCATGCGGGTGTATAAGGCGCGTTGTCATCAAAGCTCTTAGCCACAAAATCACCGCCTAAGCCACGGTCAATACCGTAGTTTGCGAGCATCAAGTCATACACGGTAACCAGCAAACTCTCGCTGCCATCGGCCAAGGTGACCTTTTTAGCCGGCATATTGTGGTGCACAATATCGCTGAATTCGTTGTTTTGGAAGTGCTCGTGTTCCACACCACCAAAGTATGGGAAGCCTACGGAAACCACGTCATCGTGGTCTTCAAGCAAGCTCATTTGTAGGTCGGTATCGGCACCGTCTTTGCCTTGTTTGGCTTCAACGTTCCACTTGGCCGTGGTTTCGCCATCTTTAGCGCTTTTATCCCAACGGAAACCAATGGAACCGTTTGGCGCTACTATAGTGCCGGACTTGTTATCAAAGGCAACGGTCTTCCACTCTGGGTTGTTGTCTTCACCAAGGCTGGCATCAAAGTCTGAGGCACGAATGAAACGACCTGCGGCATAGGAGCCATCATCACGGGCATCCAACTGAACCAACATGGGCATATCCGTGTAACGACGGCAATAATCCATGAAGTACTCACTTGGATTATCCACATGGAATTCTTTCAAGATAACGTGGCCAAAGGCCATCGCCAAGGCGGCGTCGGTGCCTTGTTTAGGTGCCAACCACTGGTCACACAGTTTAGACACTTCGGCATAATCTGGTGTAATGGCTACAGTCTTGGTGCCTTTGTACCTTACTTCGGTAAAGAAGTGGGCATCTGGCGTGCGGGTTTGCGGCACGTTAGAGCCCCACGCAATGATGTAGTTGGAGTTATACCAATCGGCCGATTCGGGCACGTCTGTTTGTTCGCCCCAGGTCATGGGAGACGCCGGAGGCAAATCACAATACCAATCGTAAAAACTCAAACACGCGCCACCAATAAGCGACAAGTAACGTGCGCCTGCAGCGTAAGACACCATAGACATGGCAGGAATTGGAGAGAAACCAACGACACGGTCTGGGCCATACTCTTTAATAGTGTATGTGTTGGATGCTGCGATGATTTCGTTGACTTCATCCCAGCTTGCACGAACAAAACCACCCATGCCACGCTTACTTTTATACGACTTCGCTTTAGCTTCGTCTTCTACAATAGACGCCCATGCTTCAACTGGCTCCATGGTAGAACGGGCTTCACGCCAAAGTTTAACCAAGGCCTTACGTACCGATGGGTATTTTAGACGGTTGGCACTGTAAACATACCAAGAGTAGCTCGCGCCACGGGCACAACCACGAGGTTCGTGGTTAGGTAGGTCTGGGCGAGTGCGAGGGTAATCCGTTTGCTGAGTTTCCCAAGTAATCAGGCCGTTTTTAACATACACCTTCCAGCTACAAGAACCGGTACAGTTTACACCATGGGTAGAACGAACAATTTTATCGTGCTGCCAACGTTGACGGTAACCGTCTTCCCACGCTCGGCTTTCCTTCACCGTGTCGCCGTGGCTATTGGCAAAGGTGCCCTGTTTCTTATTCAAAAACTTTAGCCGATCCAGTAAGTGACTCATGCAATTTTCTCCGCACATCAAAAAGAATTAATACAATGGCGACAAGCTTACTAAGGCAGCGATTAAGTGCTTTTGACTTATATCAACTCAAAGGAGTCAGAAGATTATGGATTACCCCACTTATACCTCTTAAGTAGCATCTCAAAAAATTACGTAGGCCTTTGTTTTTAACGTAATTAATATCATGAAAACAAGAAAATATGGAGGCTCCACAATGGCTATAATTATTGTGGGTAGGCGGCAACCCTTACCACCCTATTTGCGCTTGCATCAATCATATGAATAATTTACGGCCTTGGCATCCGTTGCCAGCAATATTGCTATTTATGCAGATCAAACGTTAAAAGCCCCTTACGGGGCTTTTGTTCTAGCTAACAGCTACTACAGTAAATTAAGGGTTTTTAAACTCAGCCTTAGGGCCTAAATAGAACCACCAATTTAGCAGCAAGCAACCTAGGTAGAAGAGGGCAAAACCATACAATGCCATCTCTGGGGTCGCTAACTTGATTTGCTCACCAAAAACCTTAGGAATCACAAAAGCACCGTAAGCAGCTACCGCAGAGGTCCAACCCAAGGCCGGACCAGCCTGCTCTTTGGGGAACACCATCGCAATAGTACGGAAGGTAGAGCCATTGCCGATACCTGTGGCCGCAAACAAAATAAAGAACAAACCAAGGAAGGGCACAAAATACTCTTCTGGGCTTGCTGACTGATACGCAGCTTTTAAGTAATATGCCACACCCAAAGCACTAGCAATCATCACGATTGATACATACTGAGTTACACGTGCTCCACCCATTTTATCGGCCATCCAGCCACCAACTGGGCGAATAAAGGCACCAATAAAGGGGCCCGTCCAAGCGTACATTAGGGCAGAAGGGCCCGCGATGTTAATGAGATTGTGAGTCATCACACCATCAACCATTACGTGCTGGTAACCAAACACCACCTTTATCGCCAAGGCGAAACCCGCAGAGTAACCAATAAAGCTACCAAACGTCATGGTATAAATCACACTCATTATCCAAGTGTGTTTATTTTCAAAGATCTTAAATTGACGCTGTAGGTTAGTTTTAATGTCGCCTGGCACCATCTTCATCAGCATGACGGTGAAGAACAAAATTGCCAAAATAAGTGGCCATTTGACCCACGAAGGTGCACCCATACCCGTGGGCGCCGGCAAAATAATGTATAACCCAATTGCCGCTGTTAAAAAACCAATTAACAACAGACCAAGAATCTTGGCCATAGCGCTAAGCGGCGAACCAATGTCGGGGGAAACGTCTTGGGTACGGATGTTGTTCATGCCAAACCAGCCTGCCACGGCTAACGGAATGAGAAACAGCAACCATACATAACCCGCATTGTGAATGTAGGTTTCAGAGCCCGCTGGGATTTTACCGATTAAAGTGCCAGACGAATTTTCTAAAATCATGGCATCGCCACCAAAAATGCCAAAGGTCATCACTAATGGCACTAAAATTTGCATGGTAGTGACACCCACATTACCTAAACCGGCATTCAGGCCAAGCGCTAAACCTTGCTGCTTTTTGGGAAAGAAGAAGCTGATATTGGACATCGAAGAAGCAAAATTACCCCCACCAATACCCGACAAAAATGCTAGCAACTGAAAGGTCCACAAGGGGGTGTCTTTATCCTGCAGCGCAATGCCCGTACCAATGGCAGGAATCATCAACAAGGCGGTGGTAAAAAAGATCGTATTACGGCCACCCGCCAAACGAATAAAAAAGCTACTGGGTATACGTAACGTCGCACCCGTTAAACCGGCGATGGCCGACAAAGTAAATAAGTCTGCCTTATCAATTTCAAATCCCAAGTTAAGCATCTGTACCGTAATAATGCCCCAATAGAGCCATACGGCAAAACCACATAAGAGGCTAGGTATAGAAATCCAAAGGTTGCGATTAGCAATACTCTTGCCCTGGGAATTCCAGAAACCCTCATCTTCAACATCCCATTTCTTTAGGTCAGTCATAGTAATTCTCCTAATATTAAGGTAGGTATCAAACCCATGCCTTCTATTTACTTAAAGCGCAAACTAATCCTTAGTCTGCAAAAAATTATTGCGTATAGCTTCTTGTAACCGCGTGCGTTTGAGCTCTTGATTAACGCCGTAATACATCACCACCATGCAAGCCACCAACAGGCCATACAAGAGCATGAAACAGGCACTGCGCACGCCTATTAAGTCAGCCAATACGCCAAACAATACCAACAGCACAAAGCCACCTAAGGCACCCACCATGCCCACCCAACCAGACACAACACCCATACGCTCTGGGTAATAGTCGTATACCACGCGCATGACCCCAGCCTTGCCAAAACCCATGGCAATGCCCATGACTAAAATGAGGCTGCTAAACAGCCACATAGGCATGTTAATAACAAAAGAAATGCTAGTTTGGGTACCGTAAATGGTTATGGAAGTGGGCGGATAAGATAGAAAAAATAAACACACTAAACATACCCAAAACACGCCCCAGTTAACTTGCCGAGCACCAAACTGATCGGCAAACCAGCCTCCAAAAACCCAGCTCAGGGCCCCCGCCAAGGTAAAAATCAAGGTCATTAGCGAAGCATTTTGCAAATTCAAGCCATAGTGCGCCATGTAATACCCTGGCAACCACAAGGCCAAAGAAATATAACCGCCAAACATAAACAGGTAATACAGGCCAAAACGCCACACGCGTGCATCCTTCAATGGCTGCAACTGTTCTGCAAAGGTAACAGTGGCTGTAGCATGGGTAGCTTTACTGTGATGATCACCACTACTTGAAGTTAACAACCAAAACAGCAGGCCCAGCAGTATCAGCACTGCTGCATAAACACTGGGTACAGTGCGCCAGCCATAGGCAAGAATTATCATCGGCACCGCTAAATTGGTGACTGCTGCACCAATATGGCCAGCGCCAAAGATACCCATGGCTAAACCTTGTTGTGGTTCAGCAGCACGGCTAGACACAAAATAAATGCCCACGCTAAACATGGCACCGGCAGCACCAACAGCAAAACCTAAAATCAAGAACTGCCAAAATTGGGTAGCGTAGGCCAATAACATCAGCGGCAAACTAACAAAAAAAACCAGCCCTAACATCAAATTACGGCTATTCCAGCGTTCCGCCAAAAGGCCTATGGGCAAACGCAGCAAAGCCCCCGACAATAGTGGGGAAGCAAGCAGCAAACCAAATTGGGTATTCGACAAAGCCAACTCATCTCTGATCTGCAAGCCAATCACAGACGCCATGGTCCAGGCCGAAAAACAGCCAGCAAATACCAAGGCCGCCATAGCAATAGCAGAGGTTTGATGCTGTGTATGTGCGTTGACTGAGTGACTAAGCATGGCCAGTGGACACGATCATTAGAATAATGAGGCAAAATTATGTCAGTCAAGACCTACGTGTCTTGACCCATATCAATATCACGCCAAGAGAAATTGTTCATGATGGACCCATGAGCTCAAACCTACCTCCTTAGAGGTATGTATAAAAATAACACAAGCCGTTGAATTAAAAATAAATAGTCTTCTTTAAGCCGTCATTTACCTGGTTTAAAAGCAAGCCTGTATTATTGTGAGTAGGGTAATATGTTGTTTTTCAATAAGTCCATCATCAGCCGCATTGGAGCATCTATGCTAGCCATCAGCCTCATGGCCTTGGTTAGCATGCTGGGTTCGGTGATGGTGGCGCAAAACACCAAAGGCGATGCTGCGGGCATTAATGTGGCCGGTTCCCTGCGTATGTTGAGTTATCAGATCACCACCCAGTTGGGCCAGTACTACAGGCTGCCAAGTACGGAACACTGGTCCCAGGTCACAGACTCCATCAAACAATTTGAGCTGCGACTCAACAGCCCTATTTTAAAGCAAGTCATGCCGCCAAGCGGCGATAGTGGCCTGCACCAAACTTACACCCACGTGGTTAATCAGTGGCTACAGCAAGTAAGGCCTGCCCTAGAACGCACACTGCAGTTACAACAAGCACCCAAGATCGCTGATATCTCCGCCTTTGTAGAAGTTATTGATAGCATGGTGTTAATGCTTGAGCGCAGCACCGAAGCAAAAATAGCGTTGCTTAGCTTGGTACAGGCCATCAGCCTCGCCATGACCTTGCTGATTATTTTTGTGGCCATGATGGATATAAAAAACAAGGTGCTGCGACCCCTTAAACTGCTGCTTCGAGCCGCTCAACAAACAGGCCAAGGCAACCTTAAGGGTAGAGTTGATTATGACAGCGATGACGAATTGGGACTACTGAGCCGCAGCTTTAATCAGATGGCCAGCGAACTGGCCAAAATTTACGCTGATTTAGAACAGCGGGTGGCCAACAAAACTTCCGCCTTGCAACAATCCAACGAAGCCCTGCAACTGTTGTATGACGCCAGCCGCAGCTTTAATCAACAACAGGACCTGTGCTCCCGCATTATGCCGGTGATGCAGCAGCTCGAAACGGTAACCCCTTTTGGCCCCATTGACGTCACCCTGTTTGACCTTGCCGACCCCAATAACCGGCGCACACTGGCAACCCAATGTAACGCCAAACCCGAACACTGCCAGCAACAGGATTGCAACCAATGCCTAACGTCCAGCATTAATCCCCAGCCCCACCTGAACTTAGCCTTACCCATCAAAACTCAAGACCATTACTTTGGCGAATTTAACGCCCACTACTTAGCTAACAAGCCACCCACCGCTACGGAAACCAAGCTAGTTGAAACTTTGGTAGAAAATTTAGCCATCTCCATGGCACTGGATTTGAAGACCGACCAAGACCAGCATATGTCACTCATTGAAGAGCGTTCGGTCATCGCCAGAGAACTGCACGACTCACTGGCACAATCCCTGTCTTACTTGAAGATACAAGTGTCTCGATTACAGATTATGAGAACTAAAAATGCCGCCAGTAAAGAGGTTGACGAGGTGGTTGGCGAACTTAAGGCTGGCCTTAATAGCGCCTACTTGCAATTGCGCGAACTACTCACTACTTTTCGCTTGCAACTGGGTGCACCGGGGTTAGAACCGGCCTTAAGAGCCACGGTGAAAGAATTTACCCAGCGCCTAGGCTTTGCCATCGACTACCAGTATGACCTACACCAGCAACGTCTCACCCCGAATGAAGAAATCCATGTACTGCAAGTGGTGCGTGAGGCCTTGGCTAATGTAGTAAAACACGCTGCGGCCAGCAAAGTTGAGTTGCAGATCAGCAACCATAAGGGCCAAATTGAGGTGCGCATCACTGACAATGGCGTGGGCTTACCTGAACACCCAGACCCTAACAATCATTACGGCCTCATGATCATGCAAAACCGCACCGACACCTTGGGCGGCGAGCTCAACATCAGCTCCGCGGCTCACAGCGGTACCCAGATACAACTAACCTTTCACAGCAAACGCCACTAGCAGGACACCTATATTATGAACCAACCCACACCACAACTTAAGCCTAGCGCCAGCATTTTACTCATTGATGATCATCCTCTGCTGCGCCGTGGCGTTAAACAACTCATCGACCTAGATCCAGCCTTACAGGTTATTGCCGAGGCCAGCGATGCCCAAAGCGGCCTAGAGCAAGCCCAACAACACCAACCCGATTTAATTTTGCTGGACCTAAACATGCCCCACATCAACGGCATAGAAAGCCTTAAACTCATGCGTGCCGCAGGCGTTAACTGCTTCATTATTGTATTTACCGTATCAGACGATGAAGAAGACCTACTGGCCGCCCTTAAAGCCGGCGCTGATGGTTACCTGCTAAAAGACATGGAACCTGAAGATTTGTTAGACAAATTGCACCAGGCCGCCCACGGTAAAGTTGTTATCAGCGACCAACTCAGTGGTTTACTGGCCCAGGCATTACAAGGCAACAATGCCAGCCATGAGCAGGACAGTTCGAGCCTCACCCCAAGAGAAAAGCAAATCATCAAACACATTGCTGCAGGCTTTACCAATAAAGTCATCGCCCACAAATTAAAGATCACCGAAGGTACGGTGAAAGTGCATGTTAAGCATCTATTGAAAAAACTCCACCTACGCTCACGAGTTGAAGTTGCCGTGTGGGCAGTGCAACAAGGTTTCGCTTAACGCCACTACCCCGTAATAGCCAGCCCTATACAGCGCCTAAAGGTTAAGCAGCAAAAAGATAATATTTTGTTCAAATTCAATCAGTTAGTTATTTTTATAACTACCTCTTTGGAGGTATTTTAGAAGCCGCGCTCAATTATGCTATGGCCCTAGTGTTGATCTAAATCAACACCAAAAACTGTGCTTCTTTTACCTTTAGAAGTATCTTCTTTTACGCTATGGGTAATCTACTATGAGCACTGGAAAACTACGGCTGTTCGACTTTTCTAAGCCTGAAATAAAAACCTTACACATCACTTGGTTTGCCTTCTTTTTAACCTTTATGGTGTGGTTTAGCCACGCTCCCATGATGGCTATTATCAAAGAGGCGTTTGACCTTTCAACAGCACAAATAAAGGCCCTGCTAATTCTTAACGTGGCCCTCACTATTCCCTCTCGGATTGTTATTGGCAGCTTAGTGGATAAGTATGGACCACGCTCAATTTACAGCATTTTATTGATGATTGGTGGCATTATTTGTGTCGGCTTTGCCGCCTCTCAAACCTATGAACAGCTTGCCATAATGCGCTTTTTGAGCGGCTTTATTGGCGCCGGCTTCGTTATCGGCATTCGTATGGTGTCTGAGTGGTTCCCAGCTAGACAAGTGGGTGTAGCGGAAGGCATTTACGGCGGTTGGGGTAACTTTGGCTCCGCCGCTGCAGCCATGACGTTACCCACTCTAGCCCTGCTGTTTGGCGGTGATGATGGCTGGCGCTATGCCATTGGCAGCACTGGTGTAATCGCCTTCTTATACGGTATTTTTTACCGCCGCGTGGCCACCGATACGCCCAAAGGCTCTACCTACTTTAAACCTAAAAAGCATGGCGGCTTAGAAGTCACCAGCCGCGGCGATTATTATTTTTACCTAGCCATGAACCTACCCATGTATCTGGCGTTGGCTGTGCTTACCTGGAAATTGAGTCCCGCTAACTTAAATTTGCTTAATGATGCCGCCTCAATGGCCATCTACATTTTATTGGCGGTCCTATACCTTATACAAATTCGTACCATCCACCACGTAAACAAAGAAAATTTACAAACGCCTGTGCCGCAAATTCAACGCTATAAATTTAAGCAAGTGGCGGTATTGGATGTGGCTTACTTTGTTACCTTTGGTTCCGAATTGGCCGTGGTGTCAATGTTGCCCTTGTTCTTCCTAGACACCTTTGCTGGTTTAACCGCCGTACAGGCAGGCTTACTGGCCTCCGGCTTTGCCTTTATGAACTTGGTGGCACGACCCACCGGCGGTCATTTAAGCGACACCATCGGCCGCCGCAAGACCTTGTCCATATTAATTGCAGGTTTAACCTTAGGATATTTATTGCTAAGCCAGATTGACGGCGGTTGGTATATACCTTTCGCGGTGATCGCCACCATGTGTTGTTCGTTCTTTGTGCAAGCAGGCGAAGGTGCGGTGTTTGCCGTGGTACCCCTAGTACAGCGACGTATGACCGGACAAATTGCCGGCATGGCAGGTGCATATGGCAACGTAGGCGCCGTGTGCTACCTAACAGTCTTGTCCTTTGTTGATTATTCGGCTTTCTTCTTAGTGATTGCTGCCTCTGCAGCCTTGGTCTTCTTGCTGGTACAATTCATGGACGAACCGACGAGCAAAATGGCGGAAGTGATGCCCGATGGTAGCGTACAACTGATAGACGTTAGCTAATCAACACAGACCTATGCACCTATCTAGCAATGTTCAGCTATCCAATGCCCACTTTAGCATTAGTGGGCGCAAGGACCACAACCAAGACAGTGTTGGCTTTGGCCTGCCCACAGAAAACTTACAGATTACCAAGGGCAGCTGCGGTGTTATTGCCGATGGTGTTAGCAGTGCCGAAGCGGGGGCCGAAGCGGCCCAACTTTGCGTCAGCGAGTTCATCAAAGACTACTTTGATACCCCAGACATTTGGACAGTAAAAAAATCCGCCCAAAAAGTCTTATCATCAATCAATCGAACATTGTATAGCCGCAGTAATGAATACCTTGATAGCCGAGGTTGGATTTGCACTTTCTCTGCCATCGTTATCAAGTCCCACACGGCGCACTTGTTTCACATAGGCGATAGTCGTATCTATCGCATTCGCGGCAGCCGTATGGAGTGCCTAACCCAGGACCATATCACGCCTTTATCCAAAACCAATAGTTGCTTATCCCGCGCCATGGGCATGGATACACAGTTGGATTTGGATTACCGGGCTGTGGCCATAGAAACCGACGACATCTACTTTTTATCCACCGATGGCGTACACGACAGCCTCGAAGCACAAACCATGCAAGGCATTATCCACCGTAGCAATACCCTCGAAGATGCCTGCCAAGCCTTAGTACAAACCGCCTATGATGCAGGCAGTACCGACAATTTGAGTTGCCAGCTGATTCGCGTTGATGCCCTGCTGCCCGACACCATGGCTGAACTGACGGATAAGCTCACGCAGTTACCCTTCCCACCGCCTTTAGACCCAGGCATGACCATTGATGGTTTTTTGGTGCAAGAAGAAATATACGCCAGCAGCCGCAGCCAACTGTATCGCGTAATAGACACCCACACACAACAAGAGTGGGTCATGAAAACTCCGTCACCCAATTACGATGACGAGCCGGCCTTTGTCGAACGCTTCATTATGGAGGAATGGGTTGGCAGCCGCATTGATAGCCCCCATGTAGTTAAGGTGGGTAAAAGCCCGCGCGCAAAAACCTTCTTGTATTATCTCATGCACCCTATTGAGGGCATATCCTTGGATCAATGGATGCAGCAAAACCCCTACCCAAAGCCCTATATGGCCATTGCCATTGTGCGTCAAATTGCTGCCGGCTTAGGCGCTTTTCACAAGCGCGAAACCCTGCACCAAGACCTTAAACCCAGCAACATTATGATTGATGCTAACCAGCAAGTGACCCTAGTGGATTTTGGCTCGGTGTATGTGGCGGGCATTGACGAAATATTTGTGGCCCTAGAGCGAGACAAAGTACTGGGAACTTTAGACTATGCCGATCCGTTGATTCGCTTGGGTCAAAATACCGGCATCCAGGGTGACCTATACTCCCTAGCCAGCATCACCTACGAAATATTCACCCAGCACTTGCCCTACGGCAAAGCCTTGGAACACTGCCATAACCCCGCTCAATTAAGCAAATTGCACTATATTCCCGCCCAGCGCTTCAATGCCATTGTGCCCATTTGGTTTGATCGTGCATTGATGAAAGGCCTAGCCGTTGACGTTGAGCAAAGGTACTTGAGCTTAAATGATTTTCTGCAAGACCTTACCCACCCCAACCCGGCTTTCCTTGCGCCGGTTACCGAGTCAACACAATCCCGCAGTCTGATTTTTTGGCAACTCATGTCCCTCACCTGGTTCGTGGTGGCCATGTTCTTAATTGCAGCACTTTGGTTGCCTTAATAGGCTTGTCTATAACTAAGCTCTAGTTAGCGCCAATTTTAAAGCTTCATCCCAGCACCAACCAGCCTGCCACATCCATCATCAAACTACCGGCGATGCGATTCATCAGACGCACATTGCCGCTTTTTTGCAACACCTTGCTAAGGCCCTTATCGCCCATGGCGTAAATCAACAAACTCAAGGCTAAGAATAACGCTAAGTAACACAATTAACTGGCTTGGCAAAGGCCGCGACGGGTCAATAAAAGGGGGAGTAAGGCGATAAAAAAGGCCCAACCCTTGGGGTTTGCAATGGCGGTAATAAAGCCTTGGCTGGCCAATTGCCAACGCCCTGTGTGCTTGGGCGTGCCTCCTAGGTCAAGGGCCATTTTGCCCCGTGAACGCCACAGCTGAATACCCAAATACAACAGATAAGCTCCGCCGGCAATCCTCAATCCTACAAACAATTCGGGGTATTGCACTATCAACACCGCCACCCCAATAACCACTAGCACGGCCACTAAACCCACACCCACCAGCTCCCCCAACATCATCCACATAGTGCGACGAATACCCACGGTCATGCCCAAAGAAGGCAAGCTGACATTGTGCGACAGCCTAGAAACGGCGGTGGCCAATGCTAGCTGGATTCAGGAAAGTGTGCCCGAGCGCTTGGAAATTAAGCATGCGGTATTAGCACAGGTGCAAGCCGCTTGCCCTGAAGCTGCTATTATTGGTTCTTCAACCTCAGGTTTTAAGCCATCGCTGTTGCAAGAAAATGCCCTGCGACCAGAACAAATCATGGTGGCGCACCCATTTAACCCTGTGTATTTGCTGCCTTTGGTGGAGTTAGTGCCTAGCCCAGCAAATAACCCTGAAATCATTCAACAGGCGCAGTCTTTGCTGACAGGTTTGGGCATGAAACCTTTGCATCTGCGCAAGGAAATTGATGCCCACATAGCCGACCGTTTGCTAGAAGTGGTATGGCGCGAAGGCTTGTGGTTGATCAAAGATGGTATTGCTACTACAGAAATAGATGATGCCATTCGCTTTGGCTTTGGCTTACGTTGGGCACAAATGGGTTTGTTTGAAACCTATCGCATCGCTGGTGGTGAAGCCGGCATGGCGCATTTTATTGCTCAATTTGGCCCTTGCCTAGAGTGGCCATGGACTAAGCTCATAGATGTGCCTGAATTGACGGATGAGCTCATAGCGACCATTGCCGAGCAGTCTGATGCCCAATCGGGGCATCACGCTATCCGTGAGTTAGAACGCATTCGTGATAAAAACTTGGTGGGCTTCATGCGCGTGCAAAAAGACAGCAATTGGGGCGTAGGTGAGTTGTTGAATCAACATGACGAGCGCCTTAAGCAGCTTGGTTAGGAAAGCCCAAGATCGGCAACGAATGTACCCAGGTCAAGCAAAACATTGATCCAGATCAATGGTTGGACTAAGCCTTCTTGTTAGCATAAGCTTATATAAGGTGACCCTGATCAATTAATATGGAGATTTCCAATGCATGAAGCACTGAGTATTCAAGCCTGTGGCAACTGTGGATTGGCGAGCATGTGTTTGCCCTTAGGGCTTACGCAGCCAGAAATGACGAAGCTGGATGGAATCATTAAAAAGAGCATGCCTTATCGGCGTGGCGAACCCATATTCCGCCAAGGTGATGCCTTCACCTCCATTTATGCGGTGCGTGCAGGCATGGTGAAAACCACCGTGGTTAATGCTCGTGGTGAAGAGCAAATTACCGGCTTTTATTTTCCCGGCGAACTATTGGGTCTCAACGGTTTGCATGAGAACGTTTGCTCGGGCACTGCCATTGCTTTGGAAACTGTGAGTTTGTGTGAGATCCCGTTTACTAAGTTGGATCAGTTGTCGGCCTTGCTACCCGAGTTAAGGCGTCAGCTAATGCGCCAAATGAGCCAAGAAATATCCGATGATCAAAACATGATGTTGGTGTTGGCAAAAACATCGGCCGAAGAAAAGCTGGGTAACTTCTTGCTCCGCTTGTCGCATCGTTTTAAACGTTTAGGTTTTTCCGCTACTCAGTTTCGACTCACCATGTCGCGAGTGGAAATTGGTAATTACTTAGGTTTGGCGGTTGAGACAGTGAGCCGTACTTTAACTAAGTTGCAACAGCGCGGCGTCATCAAGGTTAAGGGAAAGGAAATTACCATTTTGAATATGATGGGCCTTGCTTGTCTTGATGAGCACTGTGAAGAGCCAGCCTGTGTGCTTGCTGTTGGCTAAACCGGCGGCTAAAATCGGTTAACAAAACACCACCAAATAAACGCACCGACAACAATCGTGACGAATGCTGAGCATGTCTTCGACTGGTAGTACGCAGAGATTGAATCACACGAGGCTTGCTGTAGTAGCTTGCTAAATCTGCAGGTATAACACGTGAAAAGTAGTAAATCCTACCCTTCAAGTAAGTGTACGCTGGGTGCTTAGGGGGGATTTGTGTCCTCATAAATGTCTACCATCACAGTTTGGTTCAGTGAGTTTCTATAGACATTTCAATGAGTTACCTTAGGATTCTCAGGGAATTAATGGCGGTGAGGGAGGGATTCGAACCCTCGGTACCACAACAGTTACACAAGCAATTGATTTATAAGCATATACAGTCGAGCACTTGATCTTTACTGTACCAGTTCCCTGTACCAGTTGAAAGCAAAAAACAGTGGTAAGGAGGGTACCAAGCTAGCTCCCCTAACTTAGTGACCCCTCATTTTTTGCATTTCTTACTGTCGCATTGGTGGTTCGGTAACGCAGGTGTTTTCAAACATTCTTGGCAATATTTAAACTTGCCGTCACAATATGGGCTTAAGGAACAAACCCAAGCATACCCCTTCTCCCTACGAGGATACTTATTTATCAGTTTGCCAGTTCCACAACTAGGGCAAGTAACAGCTTCAGGCATAGAGGTTTTTGCATCACTAGACAGCTCATTACCGAGTTCAGGAACGAACTCCGACGGGTTGCTTAAATCGGCGCTCAAAACCACAAATGATTGATTACATTATATTTTCATTGCTTAGCCTCGAAGCATTCGCGTATTGTAATAGGATGATAATCGTCAAGGCTCCGTACCATCGGGCTG
>Ga0257115_1000536_pt1 | contig 32757 bp, 23 predicted proteins | sample SI112_100mmetaG_FD_194465 | JGI IMG/M metagenome (GOLD analysis project Ga0257115, IMG submission 194465) | Marine microbial communities from Saanich Inlet, British Columbia, Canada - SI112_100m | ecosystem: Environmental > Aquatic > Marine > Inlet | place: Canada: British Columbia | collected...
GACCATGTTCCCTGCATTAATCCAGAATCTAAAAAACCTTCCAATCGTTGTTGACCCTCTTTATAATATTCACGAACAGCTCCATGAAGTTTCCCTTTTTGAAAATGATGTTCTACCTTTTTATTTCCATTTTCAAACCACATAATTTGAGGACCGTGCTCCATACCTTTTAGCCAATCATATTCCCATCGACGATTTCCATTGGAATACCAACCACGATCATAGCCATGCTTGATGCCTTGAATAAATAAGGCTTCTCCCTCTTTTTGGCCAGAATCAAACCAAAGAATTAGCTTCCCTTCCAATTTTCCATTGCGGTAAGGTTCTGCTGATGAAACAACACCATTTGGATGCCACATCGACCACGTGCCATGTTTAACACCATTTTTAAATTCACCTTCCTGTTTTATCTGTGCATTCGGATACCACCATTGCCAAAGCCCATCCTGAGAATAATCTTTAAAAATACCTTCTTGTTCTCTTTGTCCATTTTCATAATTCCAAATCCAATGTCCATCTTGTAAACCATCCAACATCCTACCTTTAAATTCATATTCGCCATTATTATATCTATAAAATACTTCTCCATTATAGGGCTCTATTTCATTTAACAAATATTTTCTTGAAGTCCCATCCAAATCAACTCGATCGGTTAGTCGGTTAATATCAACCTGTGAAAATGCGTCATTTATAAAAATAATTAATAAGATGTATTTAATCAACCTATTCTCCAATCTTTATCAAGTTCAGCATCTTTTCCAACTAGTACAGTTGTACATAGATGAGACCATTAAATAGATGCAGGATTTTTTAAGAATTCTATTCATTTTAGATTTATAAGTTACAACGACTGAAAACGAATTATAATGGGTTAAACTATTTTATTGCTCGAGAGACATAAACCATTTTCTTTTAGCGGACTTTTTTATTTCATTCTATTTAGGAGTCCCCTATAAATTCCGCCCACTTTTCTGGGTCAATTGAACAATAATGAATTCACCAAAAGCATCACCAACGCTTGTTATTAATGAAAAGGTTAATGCCATGTGGGCAGCCGGGCAGGATATCCTCCATCTTGGGTTTGGAGAATCCAGATTTCCCGTACATTCTGCATTAGCATGTACGTTTCAGGAAAATTCCATGCAGCGGAGCTACCTCCCTTCTCTCGGGATTCCAGAATTACGGGAAACAATCGCAAATTATTATTCAGATAAACTTGGGTTAACATTCGATGGCTCCCAGGTAATTGTTGGAGTTGGTAGCAAATCTCTGCTGTATGCAATGATCCAGTCTATTGATGGTGATTTGCTCTTGTCCAAACCATCATGGGTTTCTTACAGTTCCATCGCTACTTTGACGGGACGTTCAGTTCATCGCTTTGAATTAGATGCTGACCAGGATTATCAAATTAATATCCAAACATTAGATTCGGTTTATCAAGAAGCAATTGAATCAGGGCGAAACCCAAAAATACTTATTCTGAATTCTCCCAGTAATCCCGTAGGGAATATTTCATCCGAAGAAGAATTAAAATCAGTAGCACAATGGGCAAAAGAAAAAGATATTTATATTCTCAGTGATGAAATTTATAGTCTTGTTACGCATGATGGTTTTACTCATCATACCATTGCAGAATATTATCCTGAAAAAACAATAATTTTTGGAGGACTCAGTAAGCATTTATCTCTGGGTGGCTGGCGGTTTGGTATGGCTATTGTTCCCAAAGGTGATGAGGGTAAATCCCTGATTCAATCCTTTCAATCCATTGCCGGGAGTATCTGGTCTTGTGTTCCGGGTCCCATTCAGTACACGGCTATTTTGGCTTATAGTGGAAATCGGAATATTGATGATTATATTAAAACGTGTACAAAAATACATGGAATCCGTACACATTATATTCATGGGAAATTATCTAGCATGGAGCTAACGAGTCCCAAACCTAGGGGCGCTTTTTATATTTATCCTTCTTTTAAAAAGTGGTCAATTAAACTTGGGGAAATGGGAATAACAACCTGTGAAGAACTCTCAACTTATTTATTGGATCACTATAGTATTGCAACTCTTCCTGGGAGCGCATTTGGTGATGATACAAATAATTTATGTTTAAGGCTTTCAACAAGTTTTCTGGATATGGAAACGGATGATCAAGCTCAGAAAATCCTTGATGCCTATAGTGAAGAAAATGACCCCAAATTATTTATGGAGAAGCATCACCCAAGAACATCACTTTTCCTTGAAAAAATGCGCAAATTCATCGCAGAGATAAATGAATAAAATATGAGAGAAGTAGTAATCATTGATGCAGTAAGATCACCAATTGGTCGAGCAGGCGGCGCCTTATCTTCCGTTCGGCCTGATGACCTTCTTGCAGATGTTCTAAAAGGACTTATTAAACGTACCGGGATCGATCCAGCTTTAATTGAAGATGTCTATGCAGGATGCGGAAATCAGGCTGGTGAAGACAATCGAGATGTGGCACGTATGGCAGTCTTGTTGGCTGGATTTCCATTAGAAGTTGGCGGCGTAACGGTAAATCGAAATTGTTCGTCTGGATTAGAAGCGGTAAACCAGGCAGCCAAAGCCATTATTGCTGGTGAGGGTGATATTTTTATTGGTAGTGGAGTGGAAAGCATGAGCCGAGCACCCTTGGTCATGCCGCGACCTTCCACCCAATCAAAATTAGGACATAGAACCGTTTTTGATTCCACGGTTGGATGGCGATTCGAAAATCCAAAAATGGATGCAATGTATCCAATTGTCAGCCTGGGGGAAACAGCTGAAAAAATAGCAGAAGAGTTAGAAATTTCTCGAAAAGATCAGGATAAGTTTTCTTTAGAGAGTCAACAAAAAGCCATTGATGCTATCAATCAAGGAAAATTCAAAAATGAAATCTGTCCTATATCTGTTCCCCAAAGAAAAGGCGATCCTTTGATTGTAGATATTGATGAACATCCAAGGTATAAAAGAGAGAATAGTGAATATTCAATTGATCTTACTTTAGAAAAATTGTCATCACTGAAACCCATTTTCAGGAAGAATGGAACCGTTACTGCCGGAAATTCTAGCGGAATAAATGATGGTGCAGCAGCAGTCTTGCTCATGAGTCGTGAAAAAGCTGATGAGCTTGGATTAAAACCCTTAGCCCGCTGGGTTGGATCAGCTGTAGCTGGTGTGGATCCAAGCATAATGGGATATGGACCTGTTCCATCCACGGAAAAATTATTAAATCGATTTGATTTAACTTTAGATGATATTGGACTCATTGAACTCAATGAAGCGTTTGCATCGCAATCTATTGGTGTTATGCGAAAATTGAATTTGAACCCGGACATTACCAATGTGAATGGCGGCGCCATTGCTTTAGGGCATCCTTTGGGCTGCTCCGGAGCTCGTATCTTGACTACCCTTATCCACGAAATGAAAAAAAGAGATACAAAATATGGCTTGGCAACCCTATGTGTTGGTGTTGGACAAGGTGTTACAACATTAGTGGAAGGATTGTAGAGTGGATCGCCCCTTAAAAGGAATTCGTGTCATTGCACTTGAGCAATATATGGCAGGTCCATATTGCTCCATGCTGCTTGCAGATGCCGGAGCAGAAGTGATCAAAATCGAGCGCCCCGGTGTTGGGGATCCCCGCCGATCGATTCCCCCATTTGTAGAAAATAATGGCATAAAAAAAGCCGGTGGATTTATGGCTTATAATCGAAATAAAAAAAGCATCGCTCTAAATATTAGAAATGATGAGGGGAAAAAGATTTATCAAGACTTAGTTAAAAATGCCGATGTGGTTGTAGAAAACCTTCGTCCCGGGTCTGTGGACAATCTCGGACTTGGATATCATGATCTCAAGACCTTGAATCCAAAATTGATCTATGCGGCAATTTCCGGTTTTGGTCGCTTAGAGGGATATGAAGGACCAGATTCAAAACGACCTGCATTTGATATTGTTGCCGAAGCCATGAGCGGAATTATGCATCTTGTTGGTTTTGAAGATAAACCCCCTTCATGGACTATTTATGGGATGGCGGATGTTTACACAGGGCTCTGCACATCCTTTGCAATTACACAAGCGCTTTTTATGAGAGAAAGGACAGGAAAAGGCCAATTTGTAGATAGTGCCATGTTGGATAATATGATTTCTCTAAATGAACGGATGGCCATGCTTTATTCAATTACGGGAAAAGAGCCACACCGAGGTAGATTAACACATCTTTATCCTCGAGGTGCTTTTAAATGTAAGGATGGGTACCTTGCCATGAATATACCAGATGACCTTATCTGGGGTCGATTCTGTAAAGCAATTGAACGTGAAAGTTTGATTGAGGATGACCGTAGCAAGACAGGAACAGCAAGAGCTTCCAATGCGGAATTTCTTGCTCCAATTATTGAAGAATGGCTATCACAAAAAACACGATCCGAAGCTGAAAACATATTAAATGAAAATGGTGTTCCTGTTGGATCCGTTTATACTGCAAAAGATGTTTTTGAATCGGAACAGGTTAAAAGTCGGAAAGCACTAGTAGATATAAATGACCCAGATGTTGGAACTTACCAATTTGCCCGGGGACCCGTTATGTTATCCGATTCTCCTGAAATTGAAACAAATCCTGCACCAGCACTTGGACAACACACTATGAATATTTTATCAGAAGTTCTTCAATATAGCAATGAAAAAATAGATAAATTGGCAGAATCAGGAACCATAGGAATCAACTAAAAAATATGAAAAATTTTAATCTCATTCTCACAATACTTATTTTCTATTTTCACATATTAATTGCAGCCAGTTCTGACCCTGTCTTCGGTGAAAATGGTATGATTGTTTCTACCAGTAAACAAGCATCGGAAGCTGGAATCGAAATCCTAAAAAAAGGTGGAAATGCAGTTGATGCGGCCGTGGCGGTAGGATTTGCTTTGGCTGTTACATCTTCATCCAATGGAAATATTGGTGGTGGTGGATTCATGGTTGCTGCCATGACGGATGGAGAAACTTTTACTTTAGATTATCGGGAAAAAGCACCTGCTGCTGCCCATCGTGATTTATTCTTAAATGACAGTGGGAATGTGGTTCCTGGAATGTCTCTTTTCTCACGGGCCGGGAGTGGTGTCCCCGGAACAGTAGATGGATTAATTCGGGCTTTGGCAGACCATGGATCCGGAAATATTACACTCCGACAAGCACTGGCACCGGCCATCCGGTTAGCTGAAAAAGGATTTGAACTCTCTCATTATGAAGCTCGGCGATTTAATGGCTATGAGGGGCTATTTCAAAGCAATGATGCAGCAGCAGCAATCTTTATTCGCAAAAATAATAATCCATGGAAAAAAGGTGACAAATTAGTTCAAAGGGATTTAGCTAAAACCCTTAAACGAATTTCTAAATATGGACGGGATGGTTTTTATACCGGTCCCGTAGCTGACCTAATTGTGGCAGAAATGAAACGTGGAAATGGTCTTATTTCTCTTGAAGATTTAAAAAATTATTTATCCGTTTATCGAGATCACGTTTCAGGAACCTATAATGGACATGAAGTTATTTCTATGGGTCCTCCCAGCTCCGGTGGTGCCCTTCTTGTTAATATGATGAACATGCTGGAAAATTATCCCGTGGATTCACTGGGCTGGAATTCATCAGATTATATCCATTTACTCACTGAAGTTGAACGGCGTGCTTATGCTGATCGAGCTGAACATATGGGTGACTCTGATTTTTGGGATGTACCAGTAGGTATGATTACATCAAAAGAATATGCCACACACCGCATTTCAGATATTAATTTAGAAAAAGCAACGCCAAGTGAAGCAGTATCCGCCAGCGGAGCTCCGGGATATGAAAGTCGGGAAACCACACATTATTCTGTAGTGGATCAATGGGGGAATGCCGTCAGTGTTACAACAACAATTAATCTGAGCTATGGTGGTGGACACCTTGTAAAAGGCGCCGGATTTTTCCTGAATAACGAAATGGATGATTTTTCATCCAAGCCCGGTGTGCCCAACGCATTTGGATTGGTGGGGAATAATGCCAATGCCATCGAACCAGGAAAACGGCCATTAAGTTCCATGACACCTACTATAGTTTTAAAAGATGGAAAACCATTTATTGTAATTGGATCGCCCGGTGGATCAACTATCATTACTACAGCCATGCAGGTTATTTTGAATGTGGTGATTCATGGTATGGATATTAAAGAAGCTGTAACATCACCCCGTTTTCACTCTCAGTGGGTACCGGATGTGATTATGACAGAGCCCCGAGGATTATCCAGAGACGTGATTCAAAACCTGGAATCTAAAGGACATATTTTGGCCCCTTATAAATGGGGTTACATTGGTGAGGCCAATGGAATATTAATCACCAAAGATGGATTTTATGGCGGAGGTGATAGCCGTGGAGAAACATCGGCAATTGGGTATTGATTTAGAACCAAGATTCAATACCATTAAAATGGTTTACTTTATCCCAAGCAAATCATCCACCAAATTCAAATAAATTGAAGGGCCAACTAATAACGCCCTTTCATCCATTGTAAAATGAGAACAATGATGAGGTGTTTCAAATAATTTTTGATCATTCGGGGCTGACCCCACAAAGAAAAAACATCCCGGGATCTTTTGTAAATAATAAGAAAAATCTTCCCCGCCCATAGACAAGTAGGGCATTCCCGCTTTTTCACCCACCACTCTTTCTGCTGCTTTCAATACTTTATTTGTAGGATCTGTATGATTGATGGTTGGGGGATATCCATTTTCATAATCAAAGGATATTCCTGCTCCGAATGTTTTGGCAACACCATCTATTATTTCCGCCATACGTGTTTTAATAAGATTTCGATTTTCTTCTGTGTACGCCCGTGCTGTCCCGGATAAAGTTACCTCATCTGCAATTATATTGAAATTGTGCCCACCATTGATCGTACCAATTGTAACAACGGTACTTTCAAGAGGATTTGTATTCCGACTCACAATGGTTTGGAGCGCTTGAACCAAATGGGATGCTACAACAACAGCATCAATGGTTCCCTGGGGTGCTGCACCATGTCCACCAATTCCTTTTATTTTAATTTCAAACATGTCGGCGGCAGCCAGGACCGGGCCATCAGTAATACCTACTTCTCCAACCGGTTGATAATTCCAGACATGAATACCATAAATCTCATCAACGCCATCTAAACATCCGTCTTCGATCATATATCTGGCGCCTCCTGCTCCTTCCTCCGCCGGTTGAAAAATAAATCGGACCGTTCCATTGAAACTATCCCCATTTTGAGTGAGTACTTTAGCAGCTCCTAATAGCATAGCCATATGACCATCATGCCCACAGGCGTGCATCACGCCATCATGTTTAGATGAGAAATCTAATCCACTGGTTTCCTGCATAGGCAGCGCATCCATATCTGCACGCAGTGCAATAGTTGGACCCTCACCGAAGGTTAGATCCGCAGTAACACCAGTCTTCCCAACATTCATTTGTGGAGCAAGCCCCATTTCTTTCAGGGCTTCACCAATAATTTTGGATGTGCGATGTTCGTCAAATCCCAATTCGGGATATTGGTGGAAATCTCGCCGCCAACCGATAATATTTTTTTCGATATCTTTAATCTCTGATCTAATATTCATATTATTTCTCTTATATTTTTAACTCTGCTTAATTCTATGTGGAACTTGTTACCAGTTGACCGCAGCCGGCATCAATATCTGTTCCCTTACTCCAGCGGACCGTCACCGGAAAAGGTGCTCGTTTCAGGGATTTCATAAATGCTTCAATTTTTTCATCAGACGGTCTCCTGTAAACATCACCAATTTCATTATATGGAATCATATTTAACTTACATTCAATCGACCCCAGTAATTGAATAAGCTGTTCTGCATCTTTGGGTTGATCATTGATCCCATCCATGAGTACATACTCAAAGGTAATCCTATTACGGGAATTGTATGCATAATCTTTCGATGCTTTAATCAGATTTGAAAATGAATGTGTTTCGGTAATCGGCATGGTTTTTAATCGTTGATTCTGTGTGGTTCCATTCAGGCTCACTGCTAGTTTGTAAGGTTGTTGTTCTTCAGAAAATTGTCGGATCTTGGGTACAACCCCCGCAGTGGAAATGGTGATACGCCAAGCTGCCATATTAATTCCTTTGGAATGGTGAAGAAGATCCGCCGCCGCAATGGAATTCTTATAATTTAGAAAGGGCTCACCCATGCCCATAAAAACCACATTGGTAATTTTTTGTTCACTCATTTTCTGGAGCTGAAGAAATTGATCTACAATTTCACCTGTAGTAAGATTTTTGATAAATCCCATTTTTGCAGTGGCGCAAAAATCACAATCCACAGCACATCCCACTTGCGTAGATAAACAAACTGTGATTCTGTTGCCTTCTTTCATTAATACAGATTCCAACAAATTCCCATCCAATAATTCAAAAAGGATTTTCTGTGTTTGTTTTGAAACCGACACATCCTCAGTTATCATTTTAAGCGGATGAATAGGAACATTGGCAAGTTTTTCCCGAAACGGTTTTGAAAGATCAGTCATGGCAGAAACATCATCCACTTGTTGGCGATATATCCAATCGAAAAGTTGTCGTCCGCGGAATGGTTTTTCTCCTTGAGATTCGGCAAAAGACTCCAAATCAGGGATTGTTTGGCCAATCAGTGGTTTATATTTTAATTTCAATACGTCGGACATGAACTGGAATTTCCGAATCAATATGTGAATCTTCAATGGGAAACTCTTTTAATTTAAGTGCGTTGATTCTTTCTTTTTAGGGCAAGTCCATTTGGGTAAATTTTGCCCCTTTTTTAACCAGTTAACAAATACAAATTTTATGATAGAGACACAACAAGATTTAGCTATCCTCGAACAACTAGCTGAAGCCAAACAAACCTTCTCTCAGGAAGTCGGGAAGGTTATTATAGGACAAAAAGATATTCTGGATCATATGCTCATTGCACTTTTGGCAAGAGGGCACTCTCTCCTAGTTGGCGTTCCGGGATTGGCAAAAACATTACTCATCAAAACATTATCGGATGTGTTAGACCTTTCTTTCAAGCGCATTCAATTCACACCTGACCTCATGCCCAGCGATATCACGGGCACTGAACTTATTGATGTGGATCCCAATTCGGGACAACGTTCATTTCGATTTTACAAGGGTCCCATTTTTGCTAATATCGTTTTGGCTGATGAGATCAATAGGACACCACCAAAAACGCAAGCGGCTTTGTTAGAAGCAATGCAAGAGCATAAAGTCACCACCGGGGGACAAACATATGACCTCGATGAACCCTTCTTTGTTTTAGCTACCCAAAATCCTATCGAGCAGGAAGGAACCTATCCGTTGCCGGAAGCACAGTTGGACCGATTTATGTTTAACCTAAATATTGATTATCCATCCACTACGGATGAAATTGCCATCGTTCGGGAAACAACTACAACAGAAACCCAACTGGTCCAAGCTATTATGTCAAAACAGGAAATTGCTTCCTATCAAGATCTTGTTAGACGTGTACCTGTGGCAGATAATGTTGTGGAATATGCTGTAAAACTGGTGAGTGCCACACGACCGAATGCAGATGGTTGTCCGGACTTCATCCGACATTCTGTTGACTGGGGCGCTGGCCCGCGTGCTTCTCAATATTTAGTATTAGGTGCTAAAGCAAAAGCCATTTTGGAAGGACGACCCACACCTAATATTAATGATATTCGAGACCTGACTTTACCCATTCTTCGGCACCGAGTTCTGCCCAATTTTAATGCAGAAGCTGAAGGACTAAAAATAGAAGATATTCTTATACAACTTTTGGGTGCTATCACAGAATAAAATGGCGGCAATTACAGACAAAAGAAAATATCTTCAGCCAGAAACGGTTGCCATGCTCAATTCCATGGCACTTAGGGCTCGGCTTGTGGTAGAAGGTTACATTATTGGTCAACATCGGAGTCCTTATCATGGTTTTTCGGTTGAGTTTGCTGAACACCGTGCCTATGGTCCCGGAGATGAAATTCGACATATTGATTGGAAATTGTATGGAAAAACAGATCGTCTTTATGTAAAGCGGTATGAAGAAGAAACCAATCTCCGGGCTCATCTTATTTTAGATACGAGCCGATCCATGCTTTATTCTAGTGGTGGAGTTTCTAAACTAAATTATGCCAATTCACTCGTTGCTGCATTATCCTATCTGATGATCAATCAACAGGATGCTGCAGGATTGGTTCGATTTTCAAAAAAGATTGATTCATTTATTCCTCCTAAATCTAAATCAAGCCACTTGAATGCGATCCTGACTCAACTGGACGATGAAAATGCAGGAGATGATACAAAGATCGAACCAGTCCTTCATGAAATGGCGGAACGGATTAACAAGCGCGGATTGGTTATACTGATATCAGATCTTTTTGATGATCCTGAAGAGATTATGAATGGACTAAAACATTTTCGTCACAAAAAACAAGAAGTGATTGTTTTTCATATTTTGGACAGGAAAGAATTTGAATTTGATTTTAATACACGTACTAAATTTTTGGATATGGAGACTGGTGAAGAGATTACCACTGAACCGTGGCATATTCGATCCAGTTATACGGATCTGATCTCAGGTTTGCAGGACTACTATCAAAAAGAATGCCGAAATAAACTAATTGATTATATACCAATATTCACTGATCAGAACTTGGATCTTGGTCTAACAGAATATTTAAATAAGCGAAAAAAACTGGGATAGGATGAAAATTTGAAATATTAACCTTTCAAATTTTGACTTTTTTAATTCCCTTCAGCTACATCTCGTTTATACCGAATCAATTCCAGAGTTTTCTGGTACGTACCTTTATTATCAATATCAATGATCATAACAGATTTGATCTTCTTTTCTGCTTTGCGGTACCACCGGGCACTTTTATCCAGATCTTTTTCAAATCCTTCCGACCCATTCAAATAATTATCACCAAGGCCTTCGTATGATCGAGCCATACCTAATGCAGCTTCATAATCATCTTCATTTAGATAGAAAGCTTCATCAAATGCTTTTTCTGATTCTTCGAAGTTTTGCATTTGGCTATGGATCACACCCAAGTTAAAGTAAAGATCAGCTTTTACAATCTTATCATCTTCATTAGAAATTGCATTTTCAAACACTTCAAGAGATTTTTCCCTTTGTCCTAAATCATAATAGGTTCCTGCCAATTCGCGCAAAACTTTGCTATTTGATGGCTCAATAGATGCTGCTTTTTCATAATAAGGGAGTACATCTTCTGAAGAAGCACCAGCACGAATAAGTATTTGTCCTGCACCAAAATTGGCTTGGAAACTTTCCGGATTTTTTTCAATGGCAGTTAATGCCGCATTTTTTGCTGCTTCTTTATCTCCAACATCAAAATAACATTTCGCAAGGGTTGCGTGTGTATTCGCATCTGTAGGGTTAATGACAGCTGCATTCTGGAAATGAGAGATTGCCGTTTCAAGATATTGGGGTTTATTATCCGGATCATCTTGAATCTTCTTGAATTGTTCTACACCTATATTGAATTCCTTAGCCCAGTAAAATTCTATATAATTGGCAGCGGCGTCTTTTACAGAGATAAATGATCCACGGACTTCAATCTCTTTATCCGGATTAATCGCCATAGCTTTATCAAACATAGCAACCATATTTTTCCAATCGCCATCCTGTGCATGGATCTCCAAACCCAGGACGACCGGGATTTCAGGATTATCAGGTTCAACGGCCATAGCTTTGGGTAACCATTCTGCAGCTTTTGCAAAATCAGATTGTTGGATCGCCAATTTGGCAGTAGTGTATTCCTGGCTTGAACAAGCTACCATTATCATGGAAAGCGTGAAAAGTATTGCCAGAAATATTGATTTTTTAGTTAGCATATTTTCCTCAATAAATAAACGATTAAAGCCACCGAATTTACCTGAATTCGGATTATGCTTCCAAGGGATTGTGTAAATAGGGTTATTAGGGGATCTTTATTAATTAGCAATTATATTTTTTTATTTGAAAAAAGTTATTCTTAAAAAATTTATTTTATCAATACCAAATTGCGCACCCGATTGCTGAATAATTTCTTCAGCCAATAATCCTCCAATCTCACCGGCTCTTTTAATAGAATATCCTTTGGCTAATGCTGTTAAAAATCCGGCTGCATACATATCGCCTGCACCAGTGGAATCAATTGCTGAAATGGGTTGTGGTGGCAGGTGATATTTTTTTCCATCATCCAATGCTAAGGAGCCTTTTTTCCCAAGTTTGATTCCTGCACGATGTACAATTTTCATCAATTGGTCTGCCGATGAATCAACATTTTCCGAATCAAATAAAATGGAAAGTTCGGCGTAATTTGCAAAAAGAACATCAACATCATGTTCAATCATAATTAAAAATTCATCTCTGTTTCTATCAACTGCAAAGGGGTCTGCCACATCAAAAATAATTTGAACATTATTCTCCTTTGCAATAGAAATGGCTTTTTTAATGGCTGCCTTTTGGGAATCGGTATCCCACATATACCCTGTAAAATAAAAGAAAGTTGAATGAGCCAATTTTTTCTCATCTATATCTGCTGGGGAATATTCACGGCACATCCCAAGATGTGTATTCATGGTTCTTTCACCATCAGGCGTAACAAGAATAATACTTGATCCAGTTGGACCATCACCTCTCACAAGTCCTGAAACCACGCCGTATCGATCGGCCTGTTCCTGATAAATATTACCAAATTCATCATGGCCTATTTTCCCAGCAATCAAAGACGGTGTTCCGAGGCCTGCGCAAGCTAGGAGAGTATTTGGCGCTGATCCACCGGGAAGATATTGGGGAGTAGACTTTTTAAAATATTGAATGATTTCTGATTGCCGATTCTCATCTACAAGATGCATAACACCCTTACTCAATTCTAAATTTTTTAAATCTTTATCCGTTGAAGAAATCACAACATCGATGAGCGGATTTCCAATTCCGTAAACTTTGGGTTCCATATAATAATCTATTAATTGTGGTTTTGATTTAATTAAAAAACTAAATAAATGAGTTGAGAGTTTACATCTGATCAGAAACCCTCTCAATAAATAAATCTGTATAATCTCTAGAAATATCTTGCTCGTTAAAATCTCAAAAATGTATATTTGGTGACTATGGTAACAAAAACCTTTGCCATTATAACCGATATTCATTCTAATCTGGCATCGCTGATTCATGCTCTGTCCATCATTGATCGAAGAGATGATGTAGATCAAATCATCTGCCTTGGGGATTGTTTCGCCTTAGGTCCTGAACCTGAAAAGACACTTGAGATGCTAAAATCTATTCCTAATTGTATTTTCATTCGAGGGAACCACGATCGATATCTTTTGGAAAAACTTTGGGAAGACGAATTGCCTTCTCTTGAGGGAATGGATCCCTATGACCCTGTGTGTCAAGCCATTGTTCAAAATGAAAAATGGACCGCTGATCAATTAGGACAAGATGGGTATGATTTTTGTAAAGCTATGAAGATTGCACATAGGGAAATTATTGGAACAATTCTGGTTGAATTCACTCATGCATGGTATAAGCGAGATGATAGTCCCCCATCCGTATCAGAAGCAGTTAATTGGAAGGACCGTGTGATTAAGACTAATCCCGAAATACAAAAAGTTGTATTTATTCATGGACATGTTCATGTGCAGAGACATCAGATTATAGATAACCTCACTATTTTGTGTCAAGGAGCAACCGGCCTACCATTTGATCGAGATCAGCGTGGTTCTGTTGCATTTCTTACTGTGAATAGTGATGATTTTATTTGGGATGTAAATCGGTATGAATATGATTATAAAACCACATCACAACGATTGGGTAAACGGAAACCACCATTCTTCACAAATCTCCAATCAACCATCAAATACGCATCGATTCGAAACGACCTTTAGGTCATTTTCTCCTATTCTCAAGTCGTAATTTCCACGGCTAATTTATTATTCAAATGTATTATTTCGATCATAGTGCAACCACTCCTGTCCACTCTGATGTTTTGGATCTTATGCATTCAATTCAAAAAGATGTATATGGTAATCCATCCAGCGTTCATTCTCAGGGAAGAAAAGCCCGATTACTCATTGAGACTGCCCGAAAACAGGTGGCAAAAGCTATTGGCACAATTCCAAATCAAATTATTTTCACAAGCGGCGGTACTGAAGCGAATAACCAGGTATTTTGGTCGTTATTAAATCAAAATAATATACATGTGGTCTCCGATACGATTGAACACCCGGCTATCTTAAAAGTCCTTTCTGAAATGGAGACTCATGGAATTGACTACGATCTGGTGACTGTTAATAAAAATGGGCGAATTTCTATTGCGGATATTGAATCTGAAATTCAAGAAAATACCGGTCTCATTTCAATTATGTTGGCTAACAATGAAATGGGTACCATTCAACCAATAAAAGAAATTGTAGCATTAGCGCATGAAAATAATATCCTTGTTCATTCCGATGCAATTCAGTGTCTGGGGAAAATGCCACTGGATGTCAATGACCTTGGCGTGGATTATTTAAGCCTCTCCGCCCACAAATTTTATGGTCCCAAAGGAATAGGAATCCTCTATTTCAAAAATAAGGATTCTCTTTCTTCTCTCATGATTGGAGGTGGACAAGAAAAGGGACTCCGCGCCGGGACCGAGAATATCGCATCCATTGCCGGCATGGGATTAGCAGCAGAATTGGTAACAAACCAATTGGATCATCATATCAAGGAATTAGCATCATTTGAAGCTCATTTTAAATCAGAACTCAAGACAATTTTCCCAAATGCCATTTTCAATGGTGATGCTAACAATAAACTTCCAGGACTTGTGTGCGTGTCTTTCCCAGGTTATCGTTCCGATATTCTCATGGCAAAATTGGATCGTGCAAATTTGGCTGTTTCAAGTGGATCCGCTTGCGGATCTGGAAATGTAAAACCTTCTAGGGTTCTTTCGGAAATGGGTGTGGATGATGAAACCAATATTTCTACACTTCGTTTCAGCTTTGGCGCATCCAACACATCAGAACAAGTGGATCTACTTCTTTTCGAGCTAAAAACCATTCTCACGGACTGATGGGACATATTGCTGTGGGTATGAGCGGTGGTGTAGATAGCGCCGTGGCCGCATCCATCCTTGTTGAAAAAGGTTATGATGTAGAAGGACTTTTCATGAAAAACTGGGAAGAAGATTCTGAATACTGCAATGCTGAAGAAGATTATAAAGACGCGCTCCAGGTTTGTGATACATTAGGGATCCCACTCCGGTCAGTGAATTTTGCGAAAGAATATTGGGAACGTGTCTTCCAGAATTTTTTAGATGAATACAGATCAGGGCGAACTCCCAATCCGGATATTCTCTGCAACACAGAGATCAAATTCAAAGAATTCCTGCACTACGCTCAAGATCTGGGTGCTGACAAAATCGCCACCGGGCATTATGTCAGAAGTAAAGAAGTAGCTGGGAAAGTGCAACTCTTGAAAGGCCTCGACCCGGGAAAAGACCAAAGTTATTTTCTCTATGGTTTGAACCAGGAACAGATCTGTAGCGCGCTTTTCCCCATTGGTGACCTGGAAAAACCAAATGTCCGTGACAGGGCGGAAAAACTGGGATTCGACATATTTGATAAAAAAGACAGTACGGGAATTTGCTTTATTGGGGAACGGGACTTTAAGGAATTTCTCCAGCAATACATTCCGGCCCAACCGGGCATTATAGTTACATCCAGCGGAACTAAAGTGGGTGACCACGACGGACTCATGTATTACACCCTGGGTCAACGGAAAGGATTAGGGATCGGAGGTGGACACGGCGATGGTGAGGGTGCCTGGTACGTCCTGGACAAAGATCTTGAGAATAATGAATTGATCGTGGGACAAGGTCACGACCATGCGGGACTTTATCAAAAACGCCTTACGGCATCTGATCTTCATTGGATCTCCGGTGAAGCTCCGAATAATGAAAACCTGAAGGCGAAGATCCGCTATCGGGCGCAAGATGCAATCTGCCGGATCACCGAGTTAAATAATACCGAAATATCCATTGAATTTGAAGAACCACGATTCGCCATCGCACCGGGACAATCGGTTGTATTTTATAGTGAGAATATTTGCTTGGGTGGGGCGATCATTGATAAAGCATTTAATTAATTATTTTAATAATTTTAGTCTCTTCTATTTTGGAACAAATATATCTGTATTAAATTCAATATTCCATGAGACATATTTTAAAACCACTTATTAACTTCTTTTTTCTATCGGGATTCATCCTGGCCCAATTTCGCATGGATGTACCAATCCAAACCTTGCCCACCAATCTAAACGGTGAATTGGATGCCCAACCATCCCTTTCATTATTTGATCCAGCGCGGTTTGATATGAGTCACGGCTTTACGATGTCAATGATGTCTATGGGCGGACAATCCGTTTCTATGGCAGGGTTTACCAACCGCATCACCTATATGGCCATGGACAATTTGAGATTTGATGCAAATGTAACCCTTTATAAAACACAACTGCCATTCCAGCAACAGGGTGCACTTTTGAATCAGCTGGATGTGGCTTATGATGCGGGTATTACCTACCAACCCACGAAAAATTCGTTCCTGCAACTCCGGTTCCAGAACATCCCACACTATCAAAGATACCAAACCCATTCACCCTTCAACCCGAGGTACATTAAGTAAGTGGCAAGAAAAAAAGGTCTCCACCGTAAAAAGAAATCCCAATCCCAAAGCATGACCCTGAACGCTGCAATCGGCATTGTTGGCGTTTTACTTCTGGGGTTCATTTATTCATTCTCCCGTAACGTCACCCATACCGGTGTACCCATTGAGGTCACATTTCCAAAGATCGATTCTAGACGTCTTGCTGCAGATGTTTACCAGAAAAACCCAATTCAGAATATTAAAGTTGAAGTTTTGAATGGTTGTGGTTTAAAGGGTATAGCCGCACGAACAGCAGAATTTCTTCGTGAGAATCATATAGATGTAGTTCGTTCCGATAATGCGGATCACCATGATTATCCAAATACAGTAATCATCAGTCGGAACGAAAATGTAGAAAGTTTGAGAGCTGTTTCAAAATCTTTTGGTGTTACTATGGATGATAAAACCCATATTATAACCGACGATCCTGATGAGTCTCTTGGTGTTGATGTAACAGTGATCCTTGGAAAAGACATTACTAATTTCACTGCAATTTCTGATTTTATTTCTTCAGTTCAATAAATGTCCGACTCCGCACCGGATTTTGTATCCGACCAGCATCTCCTAAAACAGATCGTCCACCTAGCGCTTGAAAAAAAAGCGATAGAATTAGTTGCAATGGATGTTCGTGGCCTTTCATCGGTTACTGATTTTTTTGTTATTTGCTCAGGTGACTCAGAGCCTCAGGTCAAAGCTATTGCTGATAATATCAGGAGGGGGACTCCACACAAGCCCCGCCATCTTGAAGGATATGAAAATTTAAATTGGGTACTCTTGGATTACTTCGACGTTGTGGTTCATGTCTTTGGAAAAGACGATAGAGATTATTATAATATTGAAAAATTGTGGGCTGATGCTCCCATAACAGAATTCATAGATGAAGAAACTGAAACAACAGATCACTAACGCAGTCTCCGCTTCTCTTACGTCTCTTAGCTATCCGGAAAAAGAGTTCTCTTTAGCACCGCCAAAAAATCCGGAATTTGGAGATTTATCCACCAATATTTCTCTTTTACTCACACAAAATCTCAAGATGCCTCCTTTAGAGATTGCTCAATCCATTGCTAAAGAATTAAATAAAGAATTACCGCATCATATTTCAGAGATTTCGGTTACTCTGCCCGGGTTTATCAATTTTAAAGTAGACAAATCTTTTTATCAGTCCAAAGTAAAAACCATTTTGGATGAAGATGACTCTTTTGGCAAAAGCGGCTTGGGTGCGGGAAAAACAGCCAACGTTGAATTCGTCAGCGCAAATCCAACTGGGCCTCTTACGGTGGGTCATGGCCGAAACGCAGTTCTCGGTGACACAGTTTCAAGTATTTTAGAATGGCATGGATTTGATGTAACCCGGGAATATTATTTTAATGATGCAGGTCGGCAAATGCGAATTCTTGGCCAATCTGTTGAAGCAAGATATTTTGAGATTTTAGGTAAGGAATTTGAATTTCCTGATGATGGATATAAGGGCACTTATATTAAGGATATTGCCCAGACCATTCTCGATGATCTGGGAGTCGATCTCAGCGCAGGGGATTCAAGTTTTAAAGAAAAAGCGGAAATATCTATTTTTGAAGACATTAAAAAAAGTCTTCTTAATCTTGGGGTCCATTTTGACCAATTCACCAATGAAAAGACATTCTACGAAAATGGTGAGATTGACAAACTCCTAAGCGAATTACGAGACAAAGATCTGATCTATGATAAGGATGGTGCCACGTGGTTTAGAACAACTGCACTTGGAAAGGATCAGGACCGTGTCTACATCAAAAGCACAGGCGAACCAACCTACCGTGTACCGGATACGGCTTATCACCGCGACAAAATCAACCGTGGATTTGATCTCATTATTGATATTTTTGGAGCTGATCATGCAGACGCATATCCGGATGTACTTTTAGCTCTGGAATCACTAGGGCTGAAAACGGATCAAATTAGAGTGCTACTTTACCAATTTGTAACATTACTCCGAGGTGGAGAAAAAATAAAAATGTCCACACGAGAAGCCAATTTTGTTACAATGGATGAGTTGGTGAATGAGGTAGGTATAGATGTTGTACGCTACTTTTTTATTATGCGAAGCATGAACACACATCTCGATTTTGATTTAGAACTGGCGACTGATCAATCTGATAAGAATCCTGTATTTTACCTGCAATATGCCCACGCACGAATCTGTAATATTATTAAACATGGGCAAGAATCAGGATTAGAATTAGGAGATGATTTTGATTCTGGACTTTTATCTCATCCAGAAGAAATTAATTTAATACAGCACATGGTACGATTTCCAGAAATCATGGAACTAGCTTTCGAAAACCTGGAACCACAAATTATTGCTAACACCCTTCAAGAATTGGCTACACGATTCCATAAATTTTATGGACAATGTCATGTGATTACAGAAGATAGAGTACTTTCAAACGCTCGGTTGGCACTCATCACATCGGTAAAAGTTATCATGGGTAATGGACTGAAGATACTTGGACTCACAGCGCCTGAACGCATGTAATGATCGATTTCATTCACTCCGAAATTCAGTTTTTCATTCTTTGTCTTACTACATTTTTTACACTCATCAACCCAGTCGGAATAGCACCAATTTTATTGGTAATGACAGAGCGATTCTCAAAGGAAGAAAAAATAAACATTGCATGGAAAGGATCCTTAACTGCTTTTATTACACTTATTATTTTTTCGATTTTGGGCTCCGTGATTTTCAACATTTTTGGTATCACAATAGAAGCATTTCAAATTATGGGTGGTATTATATTTTTTAGAAGTGGCTTTCGAATGTCTGAAGCAAAAATTGGGCGTTCCAGAACCACACCTATGGAACGTGAAGAATCTCAGGAAAGTGATGATATAGCTATCAGTCCTATCGGAATCCCTTTAATTGCAGGGCCAGGCGCCATTACCGCATCCATGTTATTATCCAGTCAAACACCTCAACTCTATAGCTATGCAACATTGGGCGTGTCTATTTTCCTAGTCCTGACAGTAGTATATCTCATTTTAAGAAATGGTGGCCTTCTGATGAAAGCGCTGGGTTATACCGGCATGAGAGTTATTCAAAGATTAATGGGGTTAGTTTTAATGGTGATTGCAGTTCAGTTCGTAATTAATGGTGTTATGTCTATCCTGAGCCCACTGTTTTCCCCATCACTTTAACAAAAGCATTTTCTGGGTCTGAATATCCTGCCCAGCAGTAATTTGTAAAAAATAAATTCCAGTGCTGACCCGTTTCCCAAAATCATTCGTTCCATGCCAAACAAATTTGTGTCGACCAGCTTTAACCTTATTTAGGTCTAAATGACGAATTGTTCTCCCTAGTAAATCATAAATAATAATATTGACATCCCTTACTTCGGGTAAATCATAATTGATTACAGTAATCGGGTTAAACGGATTAGGATAATTATTATAAACCATGAATTTATCTGGAAGGATTTCCACATCAACAGATGCAATTCCATCGGCCAGGTTTACGCCGGTAATGTCCATGAATTTGTATTGAATCTGCGCTTGAAAATATTCCTGTTCTGTTTCCGGAATAATTAATGTAAGTGTTGAATCAAATCCTCGATGGTCTGCCATGGAAAATTGTATTAATCCATGTGCTGTATCTGATGATGTGAACATGAATGCAGATCCGGATGGATTCACGAAATGCATCTTTTCAATATCCAAATTTGATTTTCCTATCAGGATCTCTGCCATGGCTACATTTTTAGGTATTGTAATATTTGCTTTAGATCCTTGGGCAATAATTTTTAATCCATCTGTTGATCGTGCCGCAATTAACGTTGTATCGAATTCCAAGTTGAAATATTTCCAGTGCCACATTTTCCCGAAGGCAGCAAGGTCGGTGAGGTTCGCTTCACCATCAGGTTCAGGGCGGACATGCGGGGGATCATCTTTAAATGGGCCCAGGTCTGTTTCAGGCCAATTTTGATTAAAAGTGAGAATATCTTCGATGGTAATATCATAGTCATTATTCAAATCAGCCCAGAGTTTGGAATAAAAATAAAGCGTATCCGTGAGCCAAAGCGTGTTGTAAGCCACCGCACTATCCAAAATGACCGTTAATGTATCATAACTTGCCAGAGTATCAGTCCAAATAACTGTGATGATAGAATCACCATATTCATGTGATATTGTAAGATTTGAATCAACATTGGAATTCACAGATAATCCATATTCATAAATAGGGCGATTGAATTTGATTGTAAGTGTATCGTTAGCTAGAACAGATAAAAATCCGGCAGAATCTGAAATAACATTCGGTGTAATTTTATTTACAATCGGATAACTATCATCAAAATAAATGCCATCTGTTCGTGCGGCTAAAGATTTATTGGTTGCCATATCAAAGGCACGGATATAAGAATAGTATAATGTATCCCGAACTAAATTCAATCCTGTAACTGTCATGCTATCTGTACTGTCCGAACGCATCCAATTCATTACATTGGCTGTATCATCCTCCGTTCCTATAGCAATTTCAAAATAATCAATTTCTGTATTATCTGTAAAATTTGACCAAATATAACTGAGTCGAGTAGAATCAATGGCATAATCCAGGTCCATTACCCAATAGGCATCTATTACAGATCCGGTATCTGGATTTTGTGTATCAATGTAAATACTGTTTCCCCATAAAGAATCTGAGTGGTTCCCTGCAGAGTCCCGCACAAATACAGCACCAAAGTAAATACCGTCATTGGATAAACTTAATCCGCCTAACCCTGCTACTGAACCTTGATTAGAAAGTGTCCAATCCAATACATCTGTCAAATTTGAGTCGGTGCCCAATCCGACATAAGCATCTTTCACGCCAGCAAGGGAATCAAACTGGGACCAATAAAGCGTGATTGAATCTGCCTGATTATAATAATTAATGTCCAGACCTTCATTACCTTCCAGAAGGTTCGTGATCCTTGGATTTGTTTTGTCCAATGTAACGGACCTACCATCTGTGGATGATGAAACCTGATCACCCTCATTGCCTGCGGTATCGTTATAAGTGATAAAAAAGGGAATTATACCTTCAGCATTATCGGATAGAATTGTTTTAGTAACTGTCCAACTTGATCCCGCGTTTTCAGATACCCCTGTCAAAGAATCGGAAAACAAAACCGGTGTCACAAAAGAAAGGCCTTCACTAGCGGTAAAATTCAAGGAAACAATATCGGATATTTTTGCCCAAGTTGAATCCAATTCATTATTAGACTGTATCAAAACTTCTGTTAAAGATGGCACTATTTCATCAATATGAAGTGTGGTATTATCGGTTGATCCAACCGTTTCATTTCCGGCTCTATCTTTTGCCTTTGCTATGAATTGTCCATTTAGATTTTCCGAAAACCCATCTACAGTTGTGAATTCCATTCTTGTGATTATAAGATCTTGTGAACTAACCCCCTGCCCTCCTATGATAGTTTTTTCATCGCCAAGATTTACATATGTTCCTTCTCCAAATCTAACTTGAGGCTGAAAAGTGCCCCCTATTAAAGTTTCATCATCTTCTGGGATAGGTACTCGGAGCGTAAGAGTATCATTGCTCGCATTCCAAAATCCATAAATTACTTTTCCACCAGAAACAAAGACTGTATCCAATTCAAAATCATCTGGAGGTGTCATATCAAATAAGATTGATGTTCCATTAGTTGTTTCATTTATTGTATCTCCTATATTCCCTACCAAATCAGAATATCCAATTTCGAATTCGATATATCCCTCCTCTTCAGTTCCATCCATAATTCTCCAAGAACGGAAAGGTGTCCTAGATATATTTTCAAATGTGGTGTCTGCGTCAAACCCCGCAATGAGTACTTCTTTTGTTAAAAGATCCTCATCTGAAATAAAATCAAGATAAAGCGTATCTGCAGGAATTGCTAATCCACCATCTATAACATTTGTTGATGAAAAAGAAACAGATGTTAAAGTAGGCTTTGTTCCATCAAATCGAACTGTACTGCCATCCGTTGTGGTAGAAACATCGGTCCCAAAATTTCCTGCAGTATCTCCAAATACAATATTGAATGAAACCATATCATCATTATCAGTTTCCTGGAAAGAATGTGTAAATGTCCAATCTCTATTTGCACCAGAATGAACTGCATTCTGGTTAAAGATCCAAACCTGGATGCTATCCAATCCTTCTGTGGATGAAACTATCAGGGAATCTGTATCTCCAACTTTCGCTAGGGAATCTGCAACGGCGTTATTGGTGCGTTGGGATACTATATCAAGGATGGGTAAAGTTTGGTCTATATGAATTGTTGACGTGCTGGCTGACCCTATCGTTGAATTACCTGCTTTATCCCATAATACTGCCTGAAACGTGGCATTTCCATTTTCAGTAAAATCAGCTATACTTTCAAAATCTGTTTCGGATATTGAAACGATTTTTTCCATTCCCAGGTCACTCTGATCAATATCGACTGTATCAGCTAAATTGGAATAGCTTCCTCCAAAAGAAGCCTGAAACTGAATACCGCCATCTGGTAAAGTCTCATCATTCGGTACTGGTATAACTATTTCTAATGTTTGGTTGGAAGCATTCCAATGCCCTGCTACTTCAATCCCATTTTTTGAAACCACATCCCCTAAGGTAAAATCATCCGGTGGTGTCATATCGAATAAAACCGAACTGCCATTTGTAGTACCTGAAATCGTATCACCGGGGTTTCCAACCCAATCTTCAAAGCCCATTGTGAATGGAATAAAACCCTCATCCTCAGTACCGGTCAAAACATAACTCGCATAATTAAACCCGCCCAACCAACCAGATTCGTCTGGTGAATTGCCAGCTAAAGTAATTGTAGCAGTTCTTAAGGTTTCACTGGATGTATATTGAAGAAATAATGAATCTCCGGGAATACACAAAGATGAATCATTGCTATTGTTACTGAAGAAATTCACAATAGGCAATAATGGAAAAGTACCATCAAACCGAACTTGTGAGCCATCTTGAGTTGTAATAAGAGTGTCAGATGGATTCCCAGCGGAATCTGTCATTGAAAGGGTGAAGGAAACCCAGCCATCCTCATCCGATTCGGAAAAAGTGTGTGTTGTAATAAAATTTAATTCTTCCTGATCAGGAGTTTTTTCCGTGCCGGCAAGTTCAACATTTAAATCTCTCTGATTTTCACTAATCGTAAATGATAACGTATCCACGGAGCCAATACCAGCCAAGGAATCGCCATAAACGTTATTTGTACCCATTCTGATTAAAGAAAATTCTGGCACTGTTTTATCAAATTGGACATTTGTATTATTTGTGGTTGTATCAGCATCCGGACCTATGGCACCACCCAAATCTGTATAGGTTATTAAAAAGGGGATATCACCTTCATCATTACTTTCATCCATAACATGATACCCCTGATACTTAGCCCCAGAAAGTTCATTATAACTAGATGATACACCAGCAATGGTTATAGAAATATTGTCCAATGTTTCTGATGCGGTAAATGTAACAAAAACTGAGTCTCCAACTTTTGCCCAAGAAGAATCTGGATTGTTTGATGTAATGGATGCAACTTCAATTTCAGGTGGTAAAATATCATGATTCACATAACTTTCATCTGTGGTGGCGATCACTTGAATCCCGGGATTGCCTGCCCGGTCTTTAAAATCAATTGTATATTCCAAGATGCCATCTGGTTCACTGCCAGTCAAGGTGAGAGTTGCTGTATAACTCCCATTAGATTCAGTCAGGATTGTGGCAAGTCCCGCAATTGTAACAACAATTGAATCTAGAACTAATGGTTCTTCTTCCGGCGTAAATGTTAAATAAATATTATCGCCACCGATAGCAATTAACGTATTGTTAGCATTATCAGATTCAATATGGACCGGAGAAAGGGTAGGAGCCGTTCGGTCAAAAGTGACTGCAGTACCATCGGTTGTTTGTGTCACAGGGTCACTATCTATTTCTACTCGATCTGTCACAATAATTTCGAAGGCAACTTCTTCCTCCGGGTCTGATTCCGTCATTTTATATTTTGCAGTATAAACCTGACCTCCCAAATCTGTAATGGCTGCTGATTGTGTTACAATTGAAGCGGTTTGTGATATAAGAGTTTCTTCACCGGTGAAGGTTACAGTAACAGTATCACCGACTTTGGCCCATTCCGTATCTGGATTATCGGATAAAATGGTTACTGGGTTTAATGTGGGCTGTGTATTATCAAAGGTTACCTCTGTTCCATCTGTGGTGGAACTAGTTCCTTCCGTAGGGTTTCCTCTGGAATCTGTAAACGTGCCAATTTGGAATGGGATTACACCTTCCGTATCACCATTTTGCATTTCGTATGATGCTGACCATCGATTACTACCGAGATCAGAAATGATACCATTTTGTGTCGAAATTGTTGCTGATGGAGTTTGAATTTCTACATCTGTTTCAAAAGTCAAAGTGACTACATGCCCCACCGTAGCCAGAGAAGAATCAGAAAAATTTGATTCATAGGATGCGCTTATTAATGAGGGTGGTGTTTCATCTATGAGTAATTTCGAAGAGCTTTCAGTTCCTACAGTCTCATTTCCTGGCCTATCATTCATAACTGCTTTTATGTAGATACTATCCGGTTCGGCAAAACCGGTAATGGCTTCCACCTGTTCGCTGGTAAAAGAAATCACTTTATCCGTTCCAACATCTGAATTCGCTATTGTTGTGGAGTCACCCAATTTTTCAAATGCATTATTCCCAACCTTTGTCCAAATTTGGATCCAACCATTTTTAAGAGTCGTATCACTTTCAACCGGTACCGTGACATCCAACCCTGTATTGGTTGAGTTCCAGACATTTGCTACCACATTACCACCCGTGGCAGTGACAATCCCGACAGTAAAATCCGCAGGCGATGTACGATCAAAAATGACACGGCTATTATTTGTTGTTGTTGTGACCGTTTCGCCATCATTTCCCGCTAGATCAGCAAATGAGATCCCAAACTGGACCTCTCCCTCTGGATCTGTAATAGTTGTAGTATAATCTGCGCGAAACTGATCATTATTAATAGTTGATATACTAGCATCTTGACTCATAATTGTGGCTGTAGGGACACTACCCCGCTGGAAAAACCAAGCGGAAGTGAGATCCATATTATTCAATACACCATCATTTCCATTACTTGATCGATCGTACGCAATACTCCCGGAACCTTCATTAAAATTCCAATAGGCGACTAATCCAGATTCATCACCAGAAAGTTCAGCGTTCATGTTCTGCTGTATTTCTCCTTGACTTTTGGCTACGCCCCAAATGGATACTTTATCAATCGATCCATGAAAAGGAATACCTGTCCCACTTCTGTAATCTTTCCCAATTAGAAAAGGTGTATTAAATGAGATATCACTTGCAGACCCGTTGGATATCAAGTCAATCTCCCCATCAATATATCCTAAAAACTGGTCGTTTTCCTTATCTCTAACAAATGTAAAATGATGCCATTGATTATCTCTTAGGTCAAAACTACCATAAATGTTTTTCTGACCATTATTCCACCAGATTCGAATCTGGCCTTGGCTATGTACTTCCAAATTCATATTGGGAGATGAATTATAATTCCCGATTAGATTACCAACTCGCTCATTTGCAACAAGATTCTCTTGACCCACAACTGGTATCTTGACCCACATTGAAATTGTGCTAGATATAGAACCTATATCCGTAATCTGCGAGAGCTCTACATAATCATCCGCCCCATCAAAACTGAGCGCAAAATCAGCAGATATTTCCTCATTCGAAGTAAAGGTTACACTGATGGAATCATTTGCTTTTGCCCATGTGGTGTCAGCATTATTGGAAGCAATACTTACTGGACTTAGAGTTGGAAGTGTTTTATCATACACTACAGTCGATCCATCCGTGGAACCGCTATATGTATTTTGATTACCTAGATAATCGGTCACCAGCATAGAAAAATCTATTTCGCCTTCCGGTTCATTTCCTGAAAGAGTGTACAATGCTTGAAATGTTTCACCCCCAAGATCCGTTTCAGTATCAGCATTGGAACCATGAAAAGTAACGTCCGGTACTTCCACATCTTCATTATATGTCATGGAAACTGTAACAACATCCCCAGTTTTTGCCAAATGTGAAAATGTATTATTTGAATAAATGGAAACCGGCGTTGGAGAATTGGCAATGATATCTATGACTGTATTTGTTGTGCTTGTATCTCCCAGGGAATAGTTCCCGGTTACATCAAAAAGAAAAGCGGACAATTGTGCTGTTTCTTCATGGGCAAAATCTGTTATGGCTTCAAAGACACCACTGCTTGCTGAAACTGTTTTTATGCCTGCATTTAAATCATTAACCGTTATTGTATCCTTTTCTCCAAACACTTCAAAATCGTTGGCGCTGAATCTCCCTCTTAATTGAAAAGCAGACCCTACAATCACACCTGTATCATAAACGGGTGCCTGAAAATTCAATGGTGAATCTTCAACCACCCATGTTGCACCATTAATTATTCCATGATTTGCTATACTGGTAGAATCGGTGGCTGTCCCACCTGATCCGGCATCTATTTGCCAATAGCCCACCAATCCGGTCTCATTTTTATCAATAGTAGTCTCTCTCGATGCTTTGATCTGTACGCCGGTACGAACAATATTCCAAATTCTTACATCGTCAATTTGGCCATCAAAATAACCTGTAGAACCATCCTTTGTAAAACTCCCAAGTTTAAAATCAGATGGTGCTCCCGACCATTGAATATCTCCCATTGCATCTGTGGAATCAATTGCTGACCCATTTCTATAAATTCTTACTTTTGCGCCGTCATAAGTTGCAGCAAGGTGGGTCCACTGCCCAGAAGGCGTAGATACTTCTGCCATATTTATATAATCAATTGAATTTGTCGTCGTTTTTAAAAAAAATCTCCACCCTGTAGCAAAATAGACAAAACCAAACCCTGCTTCCGAAGCGCCCTGATCTGCAGCATAGTTTAGAATACCATCATAGTCGGTCCAAGAATTAGGCTTGATCCAGGCTTCAATGGTTAAGGCATCTGTTGCCTGGTAATCAGTGATCCCTGAAATTATCACTTCATCATTCATCCCATTGAATAAAAGAGAATTCCCGATGGTATAGCTAAAGCTCGTTACAGCTGAATCTTCAGGAATATTCACTTCCAGTTGTATTTCAGTATTTGTTGAATTCCAAATCTCTGATGCCACTGTTCCGCCTACCGCTGTAACTGAACCAACCGTAAAAGACGGTGGATCTGAATTATCAACAATAACTGTTGATCCATCTGTGGTTTCTTTTACTGTTTTTCCTTCAACGCCTGTATTATCTGTAAAATCAATTGTGAATTGGAGTGGACCATCTGGATCGGATGGCAGCACAGAGTAGGTGGCAACCCAATCTGATCCACCCAAGTTATCTACCGTACATGGTGTTCCATTTATTTGAACATAGGGATCTGGAATAATTTCCGCATCAGCCGTAAAATTCAGCGATATATCTGTACCTTCATAAGCAGTGGAAGGATCTTCATTGGAAGATTCAATATTTACATAAGTAAGTTTAGGGAGTGTTGAAACTCTAATGTTGTCCACATCCCACGAATTAATGTAAGTAGAATTTGTGCCATAGGCGACCCACCTAATTCGGAAATCACCGTTCACATCTGCTGTAAATGACTCGTATCTACCGGAAAGATCTACGTCGCCAGCCGATGGACTAATTTCATAACTCAATACTGTAATCCAATCACCACCACTCAAATATTCAATCCTTAACCCATTGGTTGCACTCCCGGCTGACCAAAAATCTAATTCAAAGAAAAATTCTACGAGTACCTGAGAGTCATCTCCAACATCAATGACAGGAGTGGTCATGGCCCCTTCATAATCATTTTGGGGAGGGGTCCAATAAAAAAATGCACCTGGTGGAGGATCACCAACTACATGATCCTGATATCCTGTCGATCCTACTTGCCAATTGAGTTCCATATCCCAACCAGGTGGAATTTCATCATTCGAAAAGTCCTCCCAAAACAACTGAGTCCCCGACAATAAGGTTAAGCTTAGAGAATATAGAAGAAGTCTGTAAATACACTTCATTGTACAATAACCTCGGCACCACGATCTCCTTTTAAAACAATTATATTATCTTCATGATCGATCATTTCACAAGCATTTAAATCATAGCTGACACTATCCGATCCAGTACTTGTGGGATTAAATACAAGATCTGCCAAATGACCCGTGCCCTCCAAATCTTTTTTCAGTGTATCTAAAAAGTACGCATAAATATCAATGGTATTGATACTGTCAAAAGTATAAGTAAATAGAGGGGTTGCATTACTTGTATCTGTGATGAATAGGCCTGGCTTAATTGTATCCAGTTCTAATAGAGTATTCGGAAACTCAATTTGAAGGTGTATGCCTGCAAACGGTTTAGTTGAATCTTCATTGAAAACAATAAAAGATCCAACTATGACTGAGTCGGAAGTTGTTTTTGTTTGCGTTTTTGGATAAAAAACTAGAGTAGGTGCGCCAATCCCTTTTTCTTCATTGGCTTCAAAATCTACAGGATTATCAAAATCCTTTTCAAATATTGTACAGGAATAAACAACCAGGCAAGCCAGAATGATGATTAATTGTCCACGGTGACATTTCATGGATCATCCTGTTGTATTCGGAGATTTCGGATCCCATTTTTGATAAAGATTTTTATAAGCACGGGGTCCGACGATCCAAGCATGGACACTGTTTGCAACCCACCCGGTTCCCGTGGCACCAGCGAAAGCAATAGCTAATGCACTGAATGTTACATGATCATTCCAATCATTTTCAGCAGCAGTTCTATAATTCGCAACATCTTTTTCATCATTGGTTCCATGATACAGTTTCGAATTCTTTTTAAAACTTTTCGCCGCTTTGTCATAGTTTAAAAAACTGATTATGGCAGCTATACTTAATGATGATTCTGTAGATGCCCACAGCCCCGCAGATATTTTCTTTCCTGAATAAGCCTGTCCCCAGCCTGGTGCAGCCAGGCTCCTTATAGCAGCACCTCTGGGTGTTTTTTGATAATTAATTTCTTCGGGATCTGAAAACAAGATTGATTTTCTATTATTTTCCCAGTTTTTTTCTACCTGACCCACTGTATTTCCAACCCACATGTTTAATTCATTAATCTGACCGTTTAAATATTGTTTAAGGTCAATTTTCCTTCTATGAATCAAACCACCAGAGCGGGTATTAAATAATAAACCATTTAGAATAAATCGATCATTGATGTGTTCAATACGATTGAATAAAATATAATTAACCTGATATTTTTCTCCTAATTCTTTGATGGTAACCATGTGGCTGGCAGCAGGATTCTCATGGTTGTCGATATCTTCGAATAGAATTTGAAATGTTGAATCAAACTCAAATGTCGAATTAGAAAAATTTTCAATAAGTGAAGAATCAGCATTGGGCAAAAATTTATCAAAATGATTCAAAACTAAAAAAGTTGGCTCAAGATTGGTGCTATAAAGAGATCCCAAAAAAAGGAATAAGAAATATTTTGGTAGTTTTTTCAATTCTATTTTTCAGAAATGAGTTTCTTTAAATAATAATTAAATTTTTTCGGTTCATCAACATGGATCGTTTGTTCATCGATGATCTCATTTAATTTAAATACCCTCAGAAAATGATCACCGGCTTCAAGATCTAGACGGATAAATGGATCATCCCACAAATGTTCACCATTCAACTCAAATACCAATCCTTTCTCCTGGGTTTTGAATTTAACTTGATAAATCGGGTTCATAAAAAAATCAAGATGGACCGCTTGCGAAGGATTTACCAAAATATCGTATGTGATGGGCGCAAACCCACTTTTTGCAATCTCAAACTTATGGATACCTGGAGTGATCCTATCATTTATGATAGGAGATTTCCCAATATTTATTCCGTCCAATATAATATTAACTTTTTTTGGAATTGTTTTTACAGATAATTTGACCTGACCAAACAAATTGACCAATAGCAATAAGCTTCCTAAAAACCATTTATAATTTCGAACCATCTCCACTCTATTTTTTAAATACGTTATTTAAATCCAGGAGAATTACATCCGCCCTATTGACCCACCCATCTAATTGTACCATTTTCTCGCTGTCTACTTTAATCTCAATCGATCCGTAATATTCTCCTGGCGTAACCCGAGTAACTGAAACAGCTTCTCCTGCTCCAAGGAGAAAAAGTGTTTCAGAACCAATATCAGGTTGTTCCCTAAAATGGACACTCTCTCTATTTGTCAGGTAGATTGGATCTTCCATGGCTTTATTGGGACCCATGCCAATATTATATCTCATCGTTAATGATTGAGAAAAATCCAACTTTTGCTTGAAAGGTTTAAAGATCATATTATTGCCGGCAACCAATCGAAGATGCTGGGCATATTTGTATTCTCCCGGTACAGATAATTGATAAAATCCCGAATCATTGGTTGTGGTCTCTTTAATAACATTATCAAAATTTTGGATGGAGACATCCACGCCACCTAAAGGAGCTTCATTTTTATTCAGGAATACCTTTCCATTGACAATCAATTGTCCCATTTGAATTGATTTGGGTGGTAATGCGATCCTACCGAATCGAATACCTTTAAATCGAACAGTGACTGGTCGAAAATTTTTATCCTGTGGAATGATCTTGATGATATTGGATTTACTATGAATATCTAGAACGCCTTGAGGAAGGTAAACAAAAAATACCCTTGGGGCTTCTTGGAGAATTGATATAATTGGATTAGCTGTGTCCCCGTGAGCATACACTTCAAAAGAAATAATTTCTGGAACGACACCAATATAATTCAACGGTAATTTGACTTCAATTTCTCCATATTCATAGGTGACAGAAATTAAGGGTTGTCGATTATTGTAGATAACGTCTGGATACAGCGGTCCCTTGAGCAAAGAACAGCCCGACATGAACATAATCAGGGTAAGAATCCCCCCGATATGTAAGAAACAATTAAATGTTCGTTTCAGCATATCCTGTAATTTAAATCAGTATTATGAATTTGTTAGTCCAGCAGTTCAAAAAGATTTGACAGCACATTTTCACCATGACTCCGGAGTCCGTTGTGCTCAAATTCATCTGTTTCCCAAAGCTTAATTCCCTTTATAGATTCAGCTGAGTCTAAAGAATAATCCTTATCAACATACATGTCATTTGTATAAACAGCCGCCACAATAGGAACGTCTATATTGGATAAAGCAGTTGAATCGTAAAGTGAAGGCCAATCGTTTTTTTCTGCCAAAAGTTGGGTTGCCTCTTTAAATGGTGCCAGTGTCTGAAATTGGTCCATCATCCATGGATAAAGCATTTCGCCAGTGAATAAAAATGGATCACGAGAATTTGGATTAAATTCTGGAAATTCACTACGTATTCTTTCAGCAGACCAATTTGTTGAAAACTGTTGCGCATAGCAAGCTTCATGCAAAATAGTAAAAAATGGATTTGTATCGAAACTTTGGTATCCCATAAGCCCTTTTAAAAATGAATAGGATAATTGTTCATTGGAAATGGCATTTTCAAAAAGATAATTCAGATTAGCATATCCGTCATGAAACCCCAGTTGAAGTCCTAATAGTTGAAATCGTTCAATCGTTAATTTATCTCCATTGGGAAGCTCTGGACTTGTTTTTTGAATTATGTCAGCGATCCGGCATGCTCTGTCTTGGGCATTGGGGAAAATGTTGAAAAAATTCAGATTCTTTTGTTTTACCCGGGTATAGGTCCGTCTGTAAATATCATCCGGGTGAGCTATAAGTGGTGGAATTCCACCGGTGATCAAGGCTTCCTTTAATCCGCTAGCATGAAAAGAAAGATAATTCAATGCACAGAATCCACCAAAACTTTGTCCCAAAATTGACCATGGTTTATCACCTATCATTTTATTGCGGATAAATTCAGCATCCTTTACAATATTGTCAGCCCGGAAATGCTGTATATATTCTGCTTGTTCTTTTGGACCCCAATCGCCAATCGTATGAAAATTAGC
>Ga0257115_1000574_pt1 | contig 31115 bp, 19 predicted proteins | sample SI112_100mmetaG_FD_194465 | JGI IMG/M metagenome (GOLD analysis project Ga0257115, IMG submission 194465) | Marine microbial communities from Saanich Inlet, British Columbia, Canada - SI112_100m | ecosystem: Environmental > Aquatic > Marine > Inlet | place: Canada: British Columbia | collected...
CCCGCCTGAACAACGTAGTCGGGCAGGGAACGCTCTGCATACAGAAGAATGAAGCAAGATTGATTCGTAAATTCTTAAGCTTGCTTTTAGAAAATAAAGATTTTTGGGATCGTAGTTCAGTTGGTTAGAACGCCGGCCTGTCAAGCCGGAGGTCGCGAGTTCGAGTCTCGTCGGTCCCGCTCCTTATAAACCCCGTTTTCTCGTCGAGAACTCGGGGTTTTTCTTTGTCCATTTTCATCATTTCTATTTGGACAGAAATGGACAGAAATGGACAGAAATGGTCAGTTTTTCCACAACCACCGTTCATATACCGAACATTTTTTGATAAGGATACTCGCTGAACTCTGTTATACGAAAATTTATAATTGAACGTGTTATAATAATACTGGGGGCTGGAAACGGTACCTTTACTTGTGTCTTTTTTAATAAGAATTCAATACTCGATAAATAATAAATGGGCAACTAAATGGGTTAATTATAATTCATGGTTTTTCATCTAATGGTAAATAACCTGGCCACTTTAATGGCGATTGATACAACTCAGTAAAAAATGGAAAAATTCGAATTCCACATCAACGAACCCTATCGCCTAAATAAAACACACTGCTATAAGGAGGAATAGTTAAAGATATTTTTTTATTATTTATAACATAATTTCCACTTCCAAATAATAATTTGATTGAATTCATCTTTATCGGATGCTCAATATTTACTTGTTTTGAATCAGGGCTATTATTTATTCCAATGAGTATTGTTTCATCAAAATATTTTTTTAATATGACTAAAATGGGACCTTCATTTTTTATAATGACTTGGTCCCCCAATGCCAATGAAGGATACTTTTGTCTCAAAGCATTTAAGTCAGAAAAGATTTTCTTCAATTCAATTTGGTAATTATTCAAATCAAAATTCATCATTCGTCGATTTCCTGGGTCTCCCTCCCCCATCAACGCAATTTCTTCACCATAATAAATGATGGGAATTCCGGGTTGACTTAAATTAAACGCATGAAAATTAGCCAATTTTTTATAGGTAGATAATTGCTGAATTTCTCCCACAGGATTTTCAAAAGATCGGGCAATTCCATTATCGCTCATATTTATTTGTCCATCCGCATACCCCGCAAATCGAAATTGGTCATGACTGCTCGTAATATTTCCCATAAGATGAATTGGACCAAACGATTTCTGATTCTCCAAAATAATATTCTTTAAATCGGAAAAATTTGTATTGTCCGAACTAAACAAACTGCGGACATTAAAATAAATACTAAAATTAAATTGCGCATCCAATTCAGATGGATTTACATAGGACCCAATTAATGCGTCAGATCCAAATGTTTCCCCAATTTGATAAAATGACTTTTCTGGAAAAGCTTTTTGTATATTTTGTGCTAATGTCCGCCAAAAAATATGAGGCACATGCTTAACCGCATCTTGTCGAAATCCATCTAAGTTATATTCATCCATCCACCAAATCGCATCGGACACAATTTGATCTATCGCCTCAGGAGATGAGGAAAAATCAAAGGATGGAATAAATTCATCAAACCAAGTCGTCAATTGAGTTTCTTTACTCCAATTACGAATATTTTTTTCTCCGTTCGGTAAATCAACATCTCCAAACCAATCAGGATGCTCTTGATAATATTGATGGTCTTGATGAACATGATTTGAAACAAAATCTAACAAAACTTTTTGCTGAGAATTATGACTTAAAGAAATCAGGCGTTTCAAGGCTTCTGGTGTGCCATATCGAGCATCAATTTCTCGAGCCTTAATGGGCCAATACCCATGATAGCCAGAAAAAGAACGGTGAGGTTCAATCCATTCAATCCAACTACTATCAGGTTGAGTTTGCAAAGGGGAAATCCAAAGAGCAGACACATTTAAATCGTCAAAATACCCTTCTTCTATTTTTTGATTAATTCCCTGTAAATCACCCCCAAAAAAGTTTGCTAATGAATGAAGTTTTGGGTCTTTAATTGGATGATTGTTCTTTTCCTCTCCATCAAAAAATCGATCCACCATCACATTGTAAATCACAGAAAAATGCCAATCATCGATTTCAGTAGATAAGGGTTTTCCCTTGCGAAGTATCGTTTGGTTTTCTAAGAAGATTCGCTTTTTGGTATCCATACCAAAGATACGCAATAAGCCATTTCTCATATTGGCGATATTTATTCGCAACCCACCTTGAGGCAAAAAATCGATTATATCAGGATGTAACTTTGTATTATCTAAGGTAATAATCCATTCAACAGGCATTGCTCCATCTTCTGGCGGAATATAATCATAATACAACCAAGACCCTTTTTGTGTATTTTTTATTAAAATTCCTGGTTCCGATTCTTTCGCGCCACTTAAATCTAAAATAGAATTAAATCCTCCAATATTATTAGATATAAATACAGGATTGTTTGGATCAATTTTTTCAACACCATCAACCACAAATTTATATTCATGCTTTTTTGGATTTAAAAATACGGCACGTGAAAAGATATTTCCATTCTTATGTAAGGACAGGGAAGTTCGAGACCAATCATTGAACGGGCCCATCACTACCACCGATTTGGCTGAACTTGATTCATACGAGAATGTATGTTTTTCTCTTGAATTGCATTGAATATATATTTGAATTAATTGACCATTCACATTCATCGATATGGGAAATAAACCAGCATCCATCTGACGGGAATCAATATATAATTTTGGCGCATTAAATCTTATCCCATTTACTGAGTTCACTAGAGAAATACTTAAATTATTTCCTATATAATATTTTGACAAATCGATTTCTTGCAATTCACCCTCGTTTACTTTCAGGATAGGAATAGGATGAAGTAAAGTCTCTTCTTGGCGATTTTGACATGAAATATTGAGAAGAAAAAATAGTATAGGGAGAATCTTTTTTACACGAATCATAATGTGTAATTTAGTAACTCTTTTTAGAGTTAATAACAAATTATCGAATAACACTATGAAAAAAACAATCATATTACTGAGTCTCCTAACCTTAATGAGTTCCTGTATGAAACCTGATGATAAAAAAACAATCTTATCTTATGGTGCCTTCCTTCAAGATAAAGGGATTAATTTCAAACTGTTCGCACCGAATGCTTTAACCGTCCATCTTGTTATTTTTGATAAACCAGAAGCTGAATCTGGGACAGAATATGCCATGATGAAGTTCGATGCAGGTGATTGGTCGTATAAGCTGAAGAATGCAGGAATTGGAACAATGTACGGCTATCGATTATCTGGTCCATTGAACGATTCAAATGTTATTGTGGCTGACCCCTATTCAAAAGCGAGTATCACTCAAAATTCTTGGCGGCACATTGCAAAATCCCTTGTCATAAACGATGAATTCGATTGGCAAGGTGATACTTGGCTCAATATTCCCAAAAGTGATTTAATCATTTATGAAGCCCATGTGCGAGACATGACAATCCATCCAAGTTCAAATGCTTCTGCTTTAGGCTCTTACAAAGGATTTATTGAAAAAGGTCAAAAAGGTGGTATTGAACATTTAAAATCTTTAGGTGTTAATGCTGTCCAATTTCTACCCCTATGGGATTATGCAAATGTTGAGATTCCATACAAAAAAGAAGCAGGTGGTATGCTGAATGATTGGAATCCATACGAACGAAATCATTGGGGATATATGCCAACTTTTTATATGGCGCCCGAAAGTTATTACGCTTCAGACGGGACAAATAAACCGAATGAGTGGAATGGAAAACAAGGCTTAGCTGTAACTGAAATGAAAGAAATGGTTAAAGCTTTACACCATGAAAATATTTCAATCATTCTTGATGTGGTGGTTAATCATGTCTCAAATTATGATTGGCATCCCCTAAAGTATATTGATAAATCTATTTATTTTAAATTAGACGATGATGGGAATTATTTAAGTCAATGTTGTGGGAATATATTAGCAACGGACCAAAAACCCGTTCAAAACTATATTATTGAAAGTCTTAAGTATTGGATGACAGAATATCACATTGATGGATTTCGCTTTGACCAAGCCCACCTACTTTCATCAGAAACGGCTCAGATCATTATCAATGAACTTCGCTCTGTAAATCCGAATGTTATTATTTATGGTGAAGCTTGGGATAATCGAGAAAAGGAATTTTCACATTTAGACTGGGGTTCGTTTAATGCTCATTTTCGGGATGTTCTCCGGGGTGATTTACATCGTTTTGATGAAAAAGGATTTCTTTTTGGCGAATTTCGCCATAATGAAACGATAGAAAATGTGAAATCGCTCATTAACGGAACGCCAGATATTTATCAAAATCCTGAACATAGCATTAATTTTTTGGAAGTTCACGACGATTATTGTTTTAATGATTATTTACGCTTATCTCTTGGAATTAATCGTAAAGATGAGATAATTACCAATCCAATGGAACATATTCGACTCAATAAAAGACAGCTTCAAATGAATAAATTAGGGGTTTTTATTTTAATGACGAGTCAAGGAATTCCTTTAATACATCAAGGACAAGAATGGGCTCATTCTCAAATTATCGCCGAATCTGATGCACTGGACCTAGATATTGGAAAAATGGATAGAAACGCCTACAATAAAGATAATGAAACCAATTGGGTAAATTGGAATGGAAAAGAAATGAATGCCGAACTTTTTGCTTATTATCAGGGAATGATTGGCCTTCGAAATGGAATTCCTGAATTGCGAAATGCTAAGGATGCCGAAATTAATTTCCAAATTTTATCTGAAACAGCCTTAGCTTATTTTATTCAAAACAAAATTGCTATTTATATTAATGCTAATGCAAATCAATCTATTGCTATTGATTTACCTAAGGGTGAATGGTTATTGCTTGCTAATGGAGAATTGACCTCAAAATCTGGAATAAAGTCAGTAAAAGGTGAGCTCATTATACCACCCAGTTCAGGAATTATTTTAATTCAGAAATAACGATTTATTTCAAATATAGTATTTTTTGAGATATCAATTGTGTCTGAGTTTTAACCCTAACAATATATAATCCACTACTTAATTGACTCCCATTTTCTGATTTTCCATCCCAATTGAAACTCGTTTTTCCGGTAATATTTTGATTCAAACCAATTGATTTAACTTTTCGCCCCATAACATCATAAATATCGATCAACCCATCATTTTGTATTTTCCCTTCTAATTGAAATTGAATTTTACCATTAAATGGATTTGGAAAGGATTTTAGCGTTAAGAATTCTTTTGGCAAAGGTTCTGGTTTTACTGTTAATTGCCACTCATAATTTGTGAAAATAATAGCAGAATTAGGTGACATTGTATATTCTGGATAATAATCATTTTCTAAAAATATATCATTTTCAGGTTCAAATACATTGTACCAATTTCCCGTTGACAAAAATGGAATATTTTGAATTGTCCTCTCTAAACTAGAAAAATTGGCAATAACAATAACTTGGTCATTATTATTATTTGATGATTCATCTTTATATCCATAAACAATCACTCGTTCAGTAGTATAATTTTCTAATTCATAAAAAGTCCCTTTAGAAAATGCTGGATTTTCCGTTCTCAATTTTGCTAATTTTGAATAATAATCGAGATGGGATTGTCCTTCTTCTGTATTCAAAAGTGACCAGTCCATGGGACGATAGCCTAACTTTTCTTCATCCCAATTACCATTTCCATTATCATCTAGCCAGCCAGATTGAAATCCAATTTCCTGTCCTTGCCATATCATAGGAATGCCCTGAGCCGTAAAAAGTAATGTGGCATAAAATTTATCAATTTCTCTTGCATTGCTCAGTGGCTCTCCATGAAAAGCCACCATTTCCTGAATTAAAGATTGTTCGTCATGGGATACCATATATTTCACGGCCTGTGTTCGATTTGAATAAGGTGTTCCATTATTTGAATATTCATGAAGTCCAATAATTTGATGCATGGCAGATGAACTTGCTAAACTTGAAAAAATATGGTCTTTTAATTTGTCGTGAAAGCTATCATGCCAACTAGAAGTCAACATGGTATTTTCCACTAACCATGGGTCAGAAGGTAAATGTTCTGCAATTTGGTATACCGTAGAATCCATTTCATAAATGGCGTTTGTCCAAGCAATTAAACCATATTGAGGTACATTAAAGTCCCATCCAACATACCGAGTTGCATCAAATCGAAATCCGTCAATTCTATATTCTTCAAGCCAAATACGATGAACTTCATTGATATATTCAATGGTCTTTTCATTAAAATGATCAAAATCTAACATACCCCAAGTTCCTTCAGTTTCATTTGGGTTTAAATCATTCGAATTTTTAAAATAGGGATTTAAATTCGTATTGGGTTGAATTTTCCAGAGAGGTGTTGAGGAAGTGGCATGATTCCACACTAAATCTAAAATGATGGCTATCCCTCGTTGATGTGCTTCGTCAATTAAAATTTTAAACTCTTCTGGTGTGCCATAAGATGCTTCAACTGCTGACATTAGCTCTGGATTATATCCCCAGGACATATTTCCAGGGAATTCCGTAACAGGCATGAGTTCGATTGCATTTATCCCTACACTTTTTAAATAATCTAATTTAGCCACGACAGATTGAAATGACCCAAATCCGCTTCCATTTGCAGAAAAGTCATCAATATGCATTTCATAAATAATCAAAGTATCTAAATTAGGACGAACAAAATTATTCGATTGCCAAGTATAATCATCTGCTGTTGAAATTCCTCCACTCCCAATTTCAATTCGAGTTTTACCGTTTATTAATCGTCGAGTTAATGGGTCAGGCAATCTTACTCCATTCATTAATAAATATTCATATTCATAGGATCCATTCGGTAAATCAAGATCAATCCACCAAATATCTTCTTCATCGGTCGCTTTTTTCATGACAATGGCATTTGAAGCTGAGCCTGTTTCATCTGGTTCAGTTATGATTACCTGCATTACAGGTTGGCTTGGAGCAAATACAACTAGGACCATTTCACCATTCACAAAATTAGGTCCCTGCCTTAATCCTTCAGGCAATGGTTCTTCAATTACTGTTATGGATGGATAATCTAGAATTATATATTCTATTCCATTTATGACCGTTTTTATTTGAAATGCTTCAAATATTTGAATGGGCGGACTCAATTCAACATAAAATATATTGTCTTCATTTATATGTGTTAACCCATCTAAAGTATCATTACTTACTATATATGTTATGGATTCAACAGAATCTTGAGTAAATATGCCCACACTCATTCCATCAACCATCTCATTTGCATCTAAGTGTCTAACGGACTGAAAAAATAAGGGATCCGATACGTTTAAAATAGAATTTTCCCAGCCATCTGTGGTTATTTCAGGGTTTAACGGGTCAGGAATCCATTGTCCGCTCGAGCCAGATTCATTAAAATGAAAATGAAATTTATAATAATGTAACTCTCCAATATCCAAAGAATAAGTTCTTTTGAAAGCTTGAATATTTTCATCGTAAATTAACTGGCTAGGTGCTGTAGGACTTATTACTCCCCCAGAATTCGGTCCCCAATCATCCGCATCATCTGATGGCATGGTTCCAGGGACAAATACGCGAACGAATTCTTCTCCTGGCGATTGAATATATCGAAATGTTACATCAAGTGTTTGGGCCACAGCTAAGGAGAAGAGATAAAGCAAGAGGGTGCTGTTTTTTATCATTGCACTTTTACCTCTTTAGATAGATGCCTAAACCAAAACCAATATAATCCCACAGAAAGTAGAATAAACAAACCAAATAGATTAATCGCATTTGACCATTGTTTCATTACAATCATCATTCCAGTTAAGAATAAGACAACTTGCCACGGGACAGCAAAAAATATGGCAATCAAATCTCGATTGTTTTCCGCATTAATTTGCGTCATCGTATCTTTAGGGATTTCATTTCTAACTGAACCCCAAAATCCGAACGGACGGGTAGTTTTATAAAAATTTGACAATACGGCCTCTTCAGTCGCTGGTGTAAAATAAGTTCCTAAAATACACCCAACTAACGAAGCACCACTGGCAATAAGAAATGAATTATATTCTGCAATCGGTCCCCCAAAAGCTTTTGTCATGACTGCTGCAATTAATCCAACCACTGTCCCCATGGCAAACCCATATCCATTAAATCTCCACCAATACCAACGAATCACTTGCGGGATAAACATTCCAGCACCAATTCCCATAGTAATCCAGCCCCAAATTTCATTAATATTTGTAATCGTTAGGCTAAATAAAAGTGCAAGTAAAACAATCACTAAAGAGGCTAATCGACTTTGAAACATTAAAGATTTTTCGCTCGCATTAGGACGAAGATAAGTTTGATATAAATCTTTGACCCAATAAGCAGCTCCCGCATTTACCGTAGAATCAAATGTGGACATTGCGGCTGCCATGAGCCCTGCAATCAAAAATCCTTTTACCCCAACAGGAATATAATTCTTTATCACGGTTGGTAAGACAAGTTCAGGGTCGGCAATAACTGTTCCGGTTTCAATTCCATGATAAATGCCTAGCATGGCGAAAGATACAATTAATGGCCATCGAAAGGCTAAAAGGGCTGTCCAAAACAGGGATAATAATCCAGCTTCTCTATCACTTTTCGCAGCAAAATATCTTTGAATCATATACCCACCAGCACCACTGGCTCCTTCCAAAGTTACTTTGAATAGATAGAACATAATGGCAATACCAAATAGATTATAAATAGAAAATGTTGAACCTTCGGGCATATTCATCTCACTCGGCGGGGTTATTCGTGACCACTCCGCTAAGCTTGTTTTTATACTCATAAAGGAGCCATCAAACATGGGAACAGAGACGAAAAATTCATCAGGAAGTGTAACTGTTTTCATGGCTAATACTGAAATATAAATAATGACACCAAAAATGAATACGCCTTGAAAAACGTCAGTCCAAACCACGCCATATAATCCACTAGCAATCGTATAAGTCATGGCTAAAACAATCATAAGCATCGAAGCAAAAATTGGCTCAATCCCAAGAAAATCACCAACAAATTTCCCTGCTCCAATCACAAAATAAGTAACCATAGCAACCGTCATAATAATGGACGAAATCGCTGATATAATTCTTGCTATGTCCCCTTCTTTCCCTTTTCCAAAACGAAAATGCATCCACTCTGCTTGTGTCATCACCTGTGCGCGACGATTCCATTTTCCCATAAAAATCATCAAGAACGCCATAATCAAGGTAACACCACCACGAATTTCAATAAAAAACCCTTTGGTGCCTAAAGCATAAATAAATGCTGTATTTATCATCGTTCCTGCAATATCTGTATTAGAAGCCATTCCAGATGCTCCTAAAACCCACCATGGTAATTTTCGATTACCAAGAAAAAAAGAATCGATTCCTTGGGATGCTTTTTTTTGCATCACCAACCCGACAATGACAATCGCTAATAAATAAACAACGACGATGATATAATCAATTTGACTCATTTTTTACTCCTTGATAATATACTTTATTATATTCAGTAATCATTCGATGGGCTGTGAAATTTACACCCGTTTTAATGGATGCTTTCATTATGGAAATCCACTTAGAACGATTTTCATAAAATATCGGAATGACTTCATTCTCTAATACTCTATATAGATGTTTGGCATCATTTTCATCGTTCGGAATATTAGGATCTCCTACCGCCCAACCATTAATCCCATCTTCACATCCTTCAGCCCACCACCCATCTAAGACGGATAAGTTGGGAACGCCATTCAAAGTTGCCTTCATGCCACTCGTTCCAGATGCTTCGTTGGGACGCAAAGGTGTATTGAGCCAAACATCAACACCAGATGTTATCATTCGTCCTAACCACATATTATAATTTTCAAGAAAAACAATTTTTACTTTCCCAAACATCATTTTAGATTTTTCAACAATTTGGCGAATAAGCTCCTTTCCTTCCTTGTCATTAGGATGCGCTTTCCCTGAAAATATAATCTGGATTTCTTTTCGACCGATATATTCAAATTTTTCCATGTCATGAAATAAAAGTTGAGCTCGTTTATATGTCGCCGCACGACGCGCAAATCCAATGGTCAAAGTTTCTGCATCCAAAGTCTTTCCTAACTGAGAATTTACATAGCCCAATAGATAATTTTTCCGATTTTGATGTGCATCCATTAATACATTATCCGGAATTAAATCTATATCCAATAATGCTTTAGGATTTTTTCGCCAATCAGGAAAATATTCGTCAAATAATCTTTTGAAAGGACTCCCCATCCAATAGGAATGATGAACGCCATTGGTAATAGAGCCAATATTCATCCAAGGAAACTGCGCTTGAGCCACTTGTCCATGCAATGCTGAAACTCCATTCGCAGTCCGGCTAAAATATAATCCTAATTCTGTCATATGAAGCCTACCATCTTGAATTAAGGATGGGAGTTTTAAGTGCTCGGGTAATAATCCTTTTAATAATTTCCTAACTCGTGATTCTGCAAAATGATCATGTCCTGCAGATACTGGTGTGTGTGTTGTAAAATGGCACCTATCCTTTACTTTCTCAATATCACCTTGGTATTTCTCCAGAAGATGTAAAACTAAAAATGAACAATGTCCTTCATTCATGTGATATGTTTTAATTTTATCAAGCCCTAATTTTTGCAATAACTGAGCACCACCAAATCCTAAAATGGCTTCCTGAAGAATGCGATGATCTTTATCGCCAGAATATAACCGCTTTGTAATGATTCTATCATCTTCATAATTCTCTTCAAAATCTGTATCCAAAAAATAAATAGGAACACAATGTCCATCCTGCCCTTCATAATTAAATTGATAGACTTGTATCCATACATCTCGATCTCTTAAACGTAAGGTAAATGCTACATCTGTTTTTATTAACATGGGATGAGGATCAAATTGAGGATAGGTCTCGGATTGAATTCCTTCCTCATCAATGCGTTGTTTGTAATACCCTTCTCTATAAAGCAATGTGATTGCGCACATATTCAATCCCAAATCACCGGCTGCTTTGATATGGTCACCCGCTAAAACGCCAAGCCCACCACTATATGTTGGTAAACTTGATGAAATTCCAATTTCTGCCGAAAAATATGCAATATCTATTTTTGAATAATCTGACATTTAGAAAGTGATCCTATTTGTACTTAGCGTTAATTCTTTCATTTGCTTAATCATACTATGAGTTAACATTTTTTCTGTGAATCTCCATCTCCAATTTCCTTTGATAGTCCCTGGCGTATTCATGCGAGCAGATGAATCTAATCCCAAGATATCTTGCAATGGAACGATTACTATTTTCGCATCTGAATTATATGCAAAAGATATCATTTTCCAATGAAAATCATCTCGATTATCCCCAAAATTTTCTTGGAGAATGCTTAATTTAATGTCATTCTTTTCAGCTAAAGCAAAACGATCATACCAACCGATAATTGTATCATTATCATGGGTTCCTGTATAGACGACACTATTTCGAGGATATTGCTCGAATGTTGGGCTTATTTCTTTCTCAAGAGCTTCTTCCAATGTAAACTGAACAATTTCCATTCCTGGTATATTATACTTTTCTCTCAATACTTTTGCCAATTCGTTCGCTTCACCTAAATCTTCCGCAATGATAATTTTATCGTGGAAAGCTTGATGGATTTTCCTTAATAAATGCTCATTCGGACCTTTTATCCATTCCCCAGGTTTGGCTGTTTCTGCGTCAATTGGAATTTCCCAATATTTAACAAATCCATTAAAGTGGTCAATCCTCACTATATCTACCATTTCAAAAATTTTTCCTAAGCGCAATATCCACCACTGATAATCATCTTGTTTGTGCGCATCCCAATCATATAAAGGGTTTCCCCAAATTTGTCCAGTAAGTTGAAAATAATCGGGCGGACATCCGGCCTGGGCAACCATTTTTCCATCTTTATCTAACTTAAATAAATTTGGATTTGACCATACGTCAACACTATCATATGCAATATAAATAGGCACATCTCCAACAAGCTGTATTCCTTTTTTTCTTGCATATTTTTTTAATTGTCTCCATTGATTTTCAAAAAGATACTGTAATATTTTTGCATTTAGTATTTCGTATTCTAATTGAACTTCTGCCTTAATGAGTTCATCATTTTCACGAAAGGAAATGGGAGCAGTCCATTCACTCCAATCTTTATACCCTTGTTGGCTTTTGAGTGCAACAAATAGAGCATAATCGTTCAACCAATATTGGTTTTCATCACAATATGATTGAAATTCATTCAGATGTTTTGTCGATGCTTTATCAAAAAATTGACTCGCCACATCATCTAATACTTTCAGTCTTTCAGGAAGAATCTTATCATATTCCACTTGATGCTTTAGGCAATTTGAAAAATAGCTTAATTCATTTTCATCTAACAGACCATCTTTTATTAATAGATCAAAACTAATTAAACTCGGATTATTCGCAAAGGCTGAAATTGCCATATAGGGTGAAGCGCCAAGTCCTGTATCAACTGTTGGTAATATTTGCCACAAATTTTGTCCCATGGCTTCAAGAGAGTCAATGAAATCATATGCTTCTTGACCTATTTCTCCTATACCATATCGCCCTGGTAAAGAAGTTATATGTAGGAGTACACCATGTGTTTTAATTTTTTGCCTCATTTATTTTGCAATCTATTTATACAATTTTACCAATAGTTTAGATAAAATATTTTTTATCTGTTGAATAAGATTGGTAACTCTATTCAGAGTTACTATCCAAGTTAAATAAAATTAGATTGAAAAACTATAATGATTTTTGGCGAACTAATCGATAAGGTGATCTAAATTAAGATCAGGGTTTTTCAGGATTCTTTTTACAATGGGATTTGGATCAAATTTTAATCTTTGACCTGCTAAAGTTATATCTAAAACAATATGATTTGTTGCGATTTCAGTAATGGCTTCATTTTGTGTAAAAATAGAACGACAATCTTCAGTTTCTCGCGCACTTCCCATTACAGTAGATTTCTGATCAGTAACTAAAATTAACTTCGGCCGCCATACTTCTCTTAATTTTCTTTCATCTAATTCATAGCTAACTACATTATTAAATGATATATCTAACTTACAAAATGTAAATACTGTTAATTCGATTCCATTTTCTTCTGCTTTTTTCAATTCAGAGGAAAGCAGATTAATTTCTCGTTCCCATGCACTCAAAAAAAGTTTTTCTTTTGCATTCCCAATTAATTCTCGACATTTTGTAATCATATTTGAATGTCCATGTAAATGCCAAAAATCAAAAGCTTCTTCATCCGTTTCCATATTTTCTAATAAGGATTGTAGCTTTCCAACACGATCTTGATGAGTATGATTAAAATGTTCAATAAGAGATGATGGGGCCAAGGGAATATATTTTTTGGGGGAATCACCCACAGAATTAATTATTCCCAAATTTAATAATTTATTTAAAATGGGATAGATTGCTGAACGGGGAATTCCTGAAATTGATGATATTTCATACCCTGTTGCAGGGTTTGATTTTAATAATGTTATATAGGTTTTAGCTGCATTCGAAGAAAGGCCATATTCTTGAAGTATTTCGATGATTTCTTTCATAATTCCTAAAATTTCGTTTAATTAATTTAAGCGTAACTAGAATACGCGTTACTATTTTCTTTTTAAAATATCATCTTTTATTACCGAAATATCTAAGTAATTTGCCAATGTGTTGCACATTTATTTAAAGGGCATATCCCCATTATTATTCCTCTTTTCAATCAAAATAAATTTGCTGTATATTTCGACACTCATACATGAGTTACGACATTAAACATATCAAAAATTTTATATTTTCATTCCTTATCGCTTCATTCCTTAGCGCTGGAACAACAGGCAAAATATCGGGGTCTGTCTTAGGCAAAGAGACAGGGGAGCCACTAATTGGATGTAATATAATTGTGGAAAACCTTGGTTTAGGCGCCGCATCAAATATGGATGGTTCCTATTATATTCTAAACATTCCTCCCGGAACCTATGTAATAAAAGCATCTATGCTCGGGTATGGAATCCTGCGGCAAACAGAAGTATCAGTGGAAATTGATTTTACCACTGAAGTTGATTTTCACCTTTCCCAGGAAACATTACAAGGTCAAGAAGTAACGGTTATTGCCAAAAAGAAAATTATTCAAAAAGACTTAACTGCTTCCACATCTATTGTTACTGCCGATGACTTTGAAAAATTGCCGATAACAGAAATATCTGAAGCATTAGAACTACAAGCTGGATATGTAAACGGTCATTTGAGAGGAGGTCGTAGTGGCGAGGTTGCATATTGGATAGATGGTGTGCCTGTAACCGATGTCTATAATGGAGAAACGGTTGTGGATATTAATAAAAATTCCGTGAGTGAAATGCAAGTCATTTCAGGCGCATTTAATGCGGAATACGGTCAAGCTATGTCAGGAATCGTAAATATTGTTACTTTGGATGGGCAAGATGAATTTGGAGGAAGTTTGAGCCTTTATGCTGGAGATTTTCTATCTTCGCACCAAGGACTGTTTTGGAATATAAACGCCTTTAATCCGCTTACAACTCAAAATTATGAAGCAAATATTTATGGCAATATTCTTCCAGGTAAATTGTTTTTCCAAGGAAGTGCTAGACAAATCTATTACCAAGGACCCTATGAAGGGCATCGTATTTTTGATCCTGCTTCCTATTCCGTTTTACTCCAAGTTGAGAATGGACAATCTTTTCCCTATGTGCTTGGAAGTAATTACGAAATTGATTCTTTGCTTACCCAAAACTATCTTGAGTCTCAAGGATATTCCAGTCTGGATATTACCCAAAAAATCGATTCGACACTTCAAATCGTTCGCAATACTCATCAAGGTCACATTGGGAATGAGGCTTATGTACCAATGGAGTGGAATTTTAAAAAATATACTCAATTAAAATTAATTTATAAATTCTCACCTCTTTTAAAACTAAAATATAATATCTTAAGCGACCGAGTTACTTACCAAGATTATGACCGAGCTTACAAATTAAATCCGGATGGAAATCTCACAAGATATAGAATGGGCTTAACCCATCTTCTACAATTACATCATTCATTGAATGAACGGTCTTTTTATACACTCAGTTTTACCCATTTTAATAAATCGTATTTTCACGAAACTTATTCTGAAGAAGACCAGGGATTGCTTATTCACAGTGATTTTGGTGTTACGGAACCTTATAGTTTCAAAACAGGTGGAACCAATAATAACTTATTTTCAAGACAGACAAAAACGACAACTGCCAAATTTGATTTAACAAGTCAATACACCCATCGTCATTTAATGAAATTTGGATTTGAGTTCCGACAACATGATTTGCAATATGAGAATATTAATTTGCAAGCGCCTGAAAACAAGATTGCAATTAATCCTCTAATCGATGGTGGATATCTAATTAATCCACGTATTTTACCTGATTCAACAATCCATGCAAGTTCTTACGAGAACAGACCCTATGAAATGAGCACTTATATCCAAGATAAAATAGAATATGATGATTTAATCATTAATGCTGGTGTGCGTTTTGATTATTTTGACCCTAAAGTAAAAATCCCAATTGACCCGTCTGATCCTAGTATTTATAATCCAATCCGTCCTGAAAACAGATACCATGATTTGAATGAGAATGGTGTCCAAGATGATGGTGAACCTGCTGTTAATTTATTGGATCGCCAAGCTTATTGGTACAAAAATACAGATGCAAAATGGAAAATCAGTCCGCGGATTGGTTTTTCTTTTCCAATATCTGACCGAGGTGTATTCCATTTTTCTTATGGACATTTTTTCCAAATCCCACGTTTTGAATTATTATATCAAAACCCTGATTACGATTTAGGGCAAGGCACAGGAAATGTTGGTGTAGTTGGGAATCCAAATCTTCGTCCTGAAAAAACGATTAGTGGCGAATTGGGATTACAGCAACAACTAAATCATTTTATCACACTAGACATTACAGGGTATTTTCGAGATATTCGAGATTTAACAGGAACACGAGCAGAAGAAATCATTATATTTGGTGGCTCAGCAAAATATAGTCGATTCGAAAATTCAGATTTTGCATATATTCGAGGTATTGTTATGAATTTTAAAATTAACAACCTTTATGGCTGGAATGGTGATATTAATTATACATATCAAATTGCAAGAGGAACTGCATCTGATCCTGAACAAGCTCGTGCATCTATCACAGGAGGAAAATTGCCAGAAATTCATCTTATTCCTCTCAATTGGGATCAAACGCACACTTTGAGTTTAGCCATGATGTATTCACAAAAAATATGGGGCGGAAGTTTAATCGCTCAATTGGGTTCTGGTCTACCATATACGCCAGAATCAACGGATGACATAAGTACTCTTATTGTAAATTCTTCTCGAAAACCCATCACATGGAATGTGGATTTTAGAAGTTATTATCAAGTGAATATTTTCGGAGAATCATTAACGGTATTTTTCCGTGTAAAAAATCTTTTCGACCATTTGAATCATAATAATGTGTATAATGATTCAGGACGAGCAAACGAAACCGTTCAAATTACGCGCGCATTAAAAACAAACCCATCTGAGGCAATAAATAGCATTTCGGATTGGTTTAATAATGAAACTTTTTATTCTCAACCTAGACGAGTTGAACTTGGAATAAATTATGATTTTTAAACAAAAAATAAGTTCATATCAAACGCTACTTTTCCTATTCTTGAGCGGCTTCCTCTTCTCTCAACAATCATCTGGGCGAGAATATCGTAGAACGGGAATTCATAATGGTAATTTAGTTAGAACGGTCTTTGGCAACTGGGGTGTCGTTGGACAACCAGGTAGCAAAGGACCACGAGGAGCGTGGATTAACGACAACAATGGATATATTGGTGATGTGAGTCCGATAATCGGCGTAGAAGTCAGCGCGAATGATACCAGTGGAAATCCACTTACTTTTCATTCCGTGGTTGTAACCCCAGCAGACCGTCCAAACTTAGGTGGGTTTGAAGAATCACCTACTGGGAAGTTTTGGGGATTTGAGCCTGTTTCAGGCTATTTAAATGAGACGCAAGAACGGGTTGCCATCAGCACAGATCCAAATACATGGCCGCCATATTGGCCAGATAAATTGAATGAATCTGACGATTCAGGTTGGTCAGGAAAATGGAACGGTTATTTCGGGAAAGATATTCAAAATATTCAACAAGAAAGTTATTTTTTGATGGATGATAATAATGATGAAGAATTTAATCATTCACAATATAATAATTTAGGTGTTGCCTTTCATCCAGATAGTCTCAATTTGAGTCGAAATGGATTGGGATTGAAGATGGCTGTTCGTGGAATGCAATGGCAACAATTTTTGGCTCAAGATTGTATTTTTTGGGTTTACGAAGTAAAAAATGAAAGTACAACAGATTATAAGAAAGCTGTTTTTGGTATGTTAGTTGGTACCTATATCGGCGTTACTTCCACAGAAGATCGTGGCGAATATGATGATGATTGGTCTTTTTTTGATGTCAACGATGATATCACTTACACGGGTGATTTTGACAATGATGTGAGCCGAAATCCAAAATGGGATGGCGATGTTGGCATGGTGGGATATGCTTTTCTTGAGAGTCCTGGGAATCCTTTTGACGGTATTGATAACGATGGCGATTACCAAGAGCTTGAAGGTGCCCCTTTTGCTCCACTATTTGAAGAAAGTAATTTTGATTCTACCCTAATCAATGTTGGTCAAATAGTTATTTTAATCGACTCAGATTATCTACGAACTGAATATACTATCCCAGATTTAGATACGGTTGAAGTAATTACTGGAGGAGAAAAAATCCTAATAATTCCAGGAGAAACTTATCTTTCTGAGGGAAACCCAATTGAATTATCAAATAATATTGAAGGGGCGAATATAAATGCCTTCGACGGAATTGATAATGATTTGGATGGATTGATTGATGAAAATTATTTTCTCCATTATCGACAAAGACGTGTTGATCAGAATGGAACGATTCTCTTTGATATTATTAACCCACGTGCCTATATAGATTATATTTCGGGCTTAGGAATAGACAATCCTCTTATTGACGAAGCACGTGATGATAACATTGACAATGATGGCGATTGGGATATGGAATACGATGATATTGGAGCGGATGGCATCCCTGATACGCAAGATATTGGGGAGAATGATGGACAGCCAACCCATGGTGAACCAAATTTTGATGAAACTGATGTTGACGAGTCTGATCAAATTGGATTAACCAGCTTTGACTATTTTACACCAGCTGGTGATTATCCTATGAAACATGATGAGCAATTATGGGAAAAGCTTAAACCTGGTTTTTTTGATACACCCAGCTCAATTCAGAATGGCGTTCCCATTGCCGGGGAAGATGGTGATTTTATTTATGGATCTGGTTTTTTTCCACTCAGGGCAGGACAAACAGAACGTTTTAGTGTTGCACTCGTGTATGGCAAAGATTTAGAAGAACTCATCAATAATAAACGAACAGTTCAAAATATCTACAACAATAATTATCGTTTCCCCCCCCCGCCAATAAAGCCAACTCTGACGGCAGTGCCTGGCGACGAGAAAATAACACTTTACTGGGATCGTGTATCAGAAAGTAGTGTAGATCCTATTACCAAGGTGAAAGATTTTCAAGGATACAAACTTTATAGAGCCACAGATTATAATTTTAATGATGTTCGAAATGTCACAAATGCTCATGGAATTATTGAAGGTTATTCTCCCATCGCACAATTTGATTTGGATGATGAGATTGAAGGCTATTTTTATCCATCTAATATTTTATTCCAAGAAACACAAGGCTACAGTTATTATCTCGGTGGCAATTCAGGTCTGGTTCATAGTTTCATTGATGAAGATGTGGATAATGGACGAAATTATTACTATTCAATCGTGGCTTATGACCGTGGTGAGTCTGATATAGACATATTCCCTGCAGAAAATTCTAAATTTATTACTGTTTTACCCAGTGGCGAAATATTCACAGACAAGAATACAGCTGTTATCACACCCACGAGTCAAACAGCTGGCTATTCTTTAAATGATTCTATATTAATCTCAGCTGGAAATCAAAATATTGGAACAGGCCAAATTTCAATCGAAATTATGGATGAACAAAATTTAACAGGCTTCGCTTATCTGATTGATTTTTTAGATACTGTAACTGATAGTATTGATAATGATGGGGATTGGACAATCGATGATGATGCTAACGGTAATGGCGTTCCAGATAAAGGCGAAAACAATATAGATTATTTAGACGAGCAGGAATTTCCGGCCATCACAAGCTATTACAATGTACAAACCGTAACGCCTACTCAATTTATCTTTACCCCCGAGGATACTCTTTATACTGTTTTTCCCCATAAAAATATTTTGAATGATTCTTATTTTAGCCTAAAAAATAGTCATGGAGTTGAAATAGATTTTGATGACTATTATATCGATTTTGAAAATGGCAAACTACGTGCAACAAATTTAGAATCATTAGGGAATGATGAACATACCCTTATCTATAATTATTACCCAATTTATAAAAATCCATACATACATAATACGATTTGGACCAATCCTTCTGAAACACCTTATGTTCCCGAGGCAATAGATTCGGATATTTTTGATGGATTACGTATTCACTTTAATAATGATTGGACCATTCAGGCAGTCGATTCTTTGACCTATTGGTGGACAACTGAAAATGAGGCTTCTTGGAAAAAGAATGACGGAGATTCTACATATTTCTTTACTGTTGGTACGCAGGATTTTCCCTCTCTCAATCTATATGCACAGAAAAGTCCAAGTGATTATGTGATTGTTTTTTCGGATGACTTAGCTTTTGGTCTATCCGATAATTACCCTTTACCTAGCCCCGGGAACCCAACTAATTTTAGAGTTTTCAATCAAACATCAAATGAAACTGTAAATTATATGTTTGTTGATGGCGGAAGAACAGGCATCCTTGATAACTTGGATATTCTTTACTTTTTTGAAAAAGATAGTAATGACATCTATCATTACACTTGGTCTGTGACCTTTACATTGCGGCAATCACATGCTGATTCCTTGACCTTTAATTATGGCGATGGAGACTCTCTTTTTATTTCCATGGTAAAACCATTTAGAAAGGGAGATACTTTTACCTTTACCGCACCCCAACCACAGATAGATGAAACATTGGCTAAAAACAATATCAATAATGTGCGAGTGGTGCCAAATCCATATTTTTCTGCACATGAATTTGAGTCTCCCCTTCCACCAGGCATAGTAAGTGGTCGAGGTGAACGAAAAATCTTTTTTAAGAATGTTCCAAATGATGCCTTTATTCATATTTATTCTTCAAGAGGGCAACATATAAATACACTCAATCCAAATGAAAACATGTTTGATGGCACCATCACTTGGAATCTCAAAACAAAAGAAAATTTGAATATTGCGTATGGCGTTTATTTCTATGTAGTTGAGTCTGAAATGGGTGGACAATCTTCAGGGAAATTTGCGGTGATTAAATGAAGTATACCTATATCATTCGACTCTTAATATTTCTACAATTAATTTCTGCTCAAAGTAAAGTGGGCACTTCTGCGGCACCTTTTTTAGGGATTAATGTAGGGGCAAGTTCCGTGGGGCTAAGTGGTGCTATTACCTCTCATGCTTTTGATGCATCTGTCCTTTATATAAATCCTGGTGCGATTGCCCAATTAGATAATAGTCAAATATTACTCTCTAAAACAAATTGGATTGTAGATACACATATTAATTTTATTTCAAGCGTGTTTATTTTGAATTCACAAAGTGCAATGGGGTTTTTCATTAATCATTTAGATTATGGAAGTGAAGAGATAACAGATTTAAATAATCAGGATGGTACTGGCCTTTATTGGTCTGCATCAGATATTGTTACTGGTATTGCTTATGCACAAAACCTGACAGATCGTTTTTCCTTAGGCGGAACCTTAAAATATATTTATCAACGTATTCACAATGAAAGGGCAAGTGCGCTGGCGACAGATGTAGGTCTATTATATCGAACTACTAATGAAAAATTTAAAATCGGAATGAGCGTCTCTAATTGGGGCTCTGATATGGCGATGGATGGTAAAGATCTTTACAAAAAAATAGACTTAGACCCAAATCATGAAGGACATAATGAAACCTTAGTGGCAAAAATGAAAACAGATAATTGGCCACTTCCTCTCTTCTTTCGTGTGGGGCTTAGTAGCGATATAATTTCAAATCCTACATATAAGATGACCTTGCTAACAGATGCCTTTATTCCTAGTGATGATGTAGAAACGATTCATCTTGGATTGCAATCTTCATTTTCAGAAAGGGTTTTTTTGCGATGTGGCTATAGGAATCTTGGCAATCCCGATAGTATGGAAGGATTTACATTGGGCGTAGGAACAAAACTATTTACAGCAGGAATGGCTATCGGAATTAACTACTCAATCCAAGAATTTGGTTATTTTGGTCTTATTTCTCAAATCGATATTTCAATCGATTTTTAATTCACTCGATAACTAATTTCCTTTTTTACTGTTACTTTTTATATGTAAATTATTAGTGACTCATACATGAGTGACTAATATGAATCGTTCATTCGATTCGTAAATACAAACAAAAATAAGGGAGTACAGCAATGAAAAAAGCGTTAATACCATTCGTATTAATTTCAATGTCATTTCTATTTGCCGCGCAAGTCACATTTCAAGTGGATGCAACAGCAAATCCTAATGCCTATTCCAGTTTTGGCGTCAAAGGATCATGGGATGCTAGCGGTAATTTTGATTCAGGTTGGAGTGGTGGAACAACTGCCATGACTGATTCTGATGGTGATGGGATCTGGGAAGCAACAATTGCATTCGTAAGCGATGGTGGCACAAACACTTGGGAATGGGGAGTTGAAGGTGATGGAAATTGGATTGATGGAAATTGGCAATTTACTGTGGCGAACGATGATGCCCAGACCCTATCATTTACCTTACCTGCACCTGGTAGTACCAATATTACCTTTCGCGTAAATTCTTCTAGAGTCCATGGAATCGTTGATTCTACCTCTGGAGTCGATTTGCGTGGAACTGTAACCCAATGGGGAGCTGGAACAAATTTAGTGAGCGATGGTGGTGACTATTGGTCCTTAACCATTCAATTAGCACCTGGTGATTACGAATATAAGTACGGAGCACAAATCTTGAATTTGGATGGCACAACTTCTGACTATTGGGAAAATGATATTCCTGGCGCTGACTATCAAGGAAGCAATCGCTCTTTAACAGTCGGAAATGACGATATGGTTATTGATATGGATTATCTTGGAAGAGGTCCTGACAATAACAATCCTCCTTACACTCCAAGTGATTCCGTTGATGTATATTTTCGTATTAATATGAGCCAACATACCGATTTTGACCCTGGTACCCAATCGGTATATGTTGCAGGTTCATTTCAAGGATGGGATCCAGGTTCTTCTATGCTAACTCAAGAGGGAGATTCTGATTATTGGAATATACATATTCAGACACATGCTGCTAACCATGAATTCAAGTACACATTAGGTGCATGGGGAACAGATGAATCAAATAATCGAGCCCTTACTATCAATCAAGATACAACGATTCAATGGGTTTATTGGAACGATCAAGGTCCAGAGCCTTTTGCAAGTAATGCTACTCTAACACCATTTACGTTAACAACAGATCTTTCAAATGCCGTTGCCGGCAATGGATTTGTTTTAGGCGATACATTGATTGTAAAATATGGATATGGTGGTACAGCTGAATCGGTAACAATTGATACCTTAGCACAAGTTCCATTTCAATATACTTATTCATTGACTCTAGATGCCCTTCCTGTTGATTTGGAAGCTGGATTGTTTTATCAATATTATCGTATTAAAAATGGATCCGAATATCGCGAAACTTATTTCAATTTCGAACATGCTGGAAGTGATGTTAGTCTTGCAGAACGTAGGTTTCATACTCTATACGGTGCAAGCGATGCGAATGCCTATGCTGTAAATGACGAAGTGAATTCAAATGTTGATCGACGTAGAATGCCTATCTTTAGAAACACAGATCAAATTGGATCAGAATTAACTGTTACATACTCAGTTGATGTGCGTCCTGCTTATTATCAAGTCATGTCCGGCGATACGCTTTTTGATATTCAAGGGACAACACATGTGAATGATGCTGATAGCGTTTTGGGTTGGGGGCCATGGATTAATGGTCCTGGTTCTGAACCTTTGTCAGGCGACTCATGGACCACTTGGGGTGGCACTTTGTTTTCAACAACTGAAAAACAAATGCATGATGACGGCTTAAATGGTGATGCTGTGGCTGGTGACAGTGTTTACAGTATTCAAGTTACCTATGCAAGCACCGCAACGTTGGGACAAGAGTTTAAATTTGGCCTTAGAGGTGGAGATAATGAATCAGGCTATGGATTAAACCATATCGAGAATATTGATGTGTCAAATCCAACCATCGCATCGTATTGGGGATCTATTAATCCCTTTAAGTATAATGCTTGGGATTTTGATACAAATACCTCTAATCTTGCTATTGATGAGAATGAAACAGGCTTAACCCCTCTACGTTTCTCTCTTAGTGACAATTATCCGAATCCATTTAACCCAACAACTTCATTCACATTTACTTTACCCTTTGGTGCTGAAGTATCTTTGAATGTTTATAACTTACTGGGTGTGAAAGTTGCAACGGTTCACAATGGATATGCAAAACCTGGAACGTATGATGTCAAATGGAATGGAAAAGACATGACTGGAAATAAAGTAGCTAGCGGTGTTTATATCTATGAATTAGATGCTGGGGCATATTTTTACCAAACTAAAAAGATGACTTTGCTTAAATAGCATTTTCAATCTACATAATAAAAAGGGGAAGTTTATTGACTTCCCCTTTTTTGTTCTTAAAATAATTTAAGGGTCATGACTAGAATGCATAAGACAAAAGTCTGTAAGTTCTTATATGACAATGAGAAACAAGTATGTTAGGCGTTCCCATATTTCTGAGAAGAAATTTAGACAGTTGGTTAAGCTGTTTTCTTTGGATCTTGACGCCATTCAAATCAGTAAACTTTCCCATCTTAACCGGAATACTGTTAATCGCTATCTTAAGATTATTCGGACTAGAATTGCAGAACTTTGCGAGATTGAATCTCCCCTTAGCGGTGAGGTTGAAATAGATGAAAGTTACTTTGGTGCAAAAAGAGTCAAAGGCAAACGTGGCCGTGGTGCTAGCGGTAAAACAATTGTGTTTGGAATATTGAAACGGAAAGGTAAAGTTTATACTGAAATTGTCCCAAATGCTAGTCGGAAGACACTTCAGGATATCATTCGAGGGCGTGTAGATATGGAAACAGTTATTCATTCAGATGGCTGGAGAGGTTATAACGGTTTGGTAGATTTGGGATACAAAAAACATTTTAGAGTTCATCATGGGAAGAACGAATTTGCTAGAGGACGAGCACATATTAATGGGATTGAGAGCTTTTGGGGTTATGCCAAAACCAGGCTTTCTAAATATCGTGGAATCAATAAAAATGCGTTCTATTTTCATTTAAAAGAAAGTGAGTTTAGGTTCAATTACAGGCATGAAAATATCTACCAAATATTACTCGAAATCTTTCGAAATAAACCGCTAAACTAGTCATGACCCTAATTTAAATACAAAATGCAAATACAGTTAATTCAAATTTACTTTTTTAATTTTTCATATACCGAGTTTGTGGATGCATAAACTTGGTATAGACCTAGGTGGTACAAAAATAGAAGCTGTGCTTATCGATGAAGATGGCACTATCATCAAGAGGAAACGTGTCCCAACGAATAGAGAAAAAGGGTATGAAGCAATCATTGATAGTATTACCACATTGGGTAATGACTTATTACAAAATGCCCAAGATATCAAAAAAATTGGTATTGGAACACCTGGAGTCATTGACCCTTCAACAGGCGTAATGAAAAATAGCAACACACTCTGCCTTATTGGGAAACCTTTACAAACTGATTTAGAAAATAAGTTCAAACTCCCTGTTATACTTGAAAATGACGCAAATTGTTTTGCCCTCGCTGAAGCAACGCTAGGGGCAGGGAAAGATTTTGGTGTTGTTTTTGGTGTTATTATGGGAACAGGTGTGGGTGGTGGAGTCGTTTTGAATGGGAAACTACATCGTGGCCCCAACTTTACTGCTGGCGAATGGGGACATCACGTTTTATATCAAAATGGTCGAGATTGTTATTGTGGAAATCAAGGATGCACAGAAATGTATATCAGTGGTCCTGCTCTTACAAAAGAATGGAAAAGACTTTCGAATCATGATGAAACGGTTTCCACGATTATCAAAAATAAACTATATCTTAAATATCCAAAATGGAAAAATTATTTTATTTCAAATTTTGGAAAAGCATTGGCTCATATTATCGACATACTTGATCCAAACGCCATTATTATCGGTGGTGGCCTTTCTAATATTGATTTTTTATATACAGAAGGTGTTAAAGCTGTTTATAAATCAGCATTCGGTGACAATATAAATACACCAATTTTGAGGAATAAGTTAGGCGATTCTGCTGGCGTATTTGGAGCTGCCTTTTTATAAGGGGGTATAAAGAATTTTGTGTAAACGGTTAAAATGCTTAAGATAAAAACAAAGAAAGGAAAGCAAAATGACCAGAAAAGAAGAACTGCTAGACGAGTTATTAAAAGAGTGCAATAGCCCGGAAGATATTTTAGGTGAAGGCGGTCTTTTGAAACAGCTAACAAAATCATTAGTAGCGCGCGCCTTAGAAGGTGAGCTGACAGACCATTTAGGATATTCCAAACATTCTCCTATAGGTAAAACCACATCCAACTCAAGGAACGGAAAAACATCCAAAACGATTCGCGGTAAAAATGGAGAGATGACAATCGCCATTCCCCGAGATAGAGATGGGCAGTTTGAACCGCAACTGATTCCCAAACATCACAGACGATTTGATGGATTTGATGATAAAATCATCGCCATGTATTCTCGTGGTATGACCACCCGTGATATCCAAGCCCACCTAGAAGACATCTACGGTGTAGAAGTCTCTCCTACGTTTATTTCTACTGTTACAGATGCTGTTTTGGGTGAAGTGCGGGAATGGCAGAGCCGTCCACTAGATCCATTGTATCCGATTGTGTATTTAGATGCCATACGGATAAAAGGTAGACATGAAGGTCATATCATGAATAAAGCTGTCTATCTCGCTATTGGGATTAATACGGATGGTTTAAAAGAAGTCCTGGGGATGTGGATTTCAAAAGATGAAGGTGCTAAGTTCTGGCTTTCGGTTCTCAATGAGTTAAAGAACCGTGGTCTTGAAGATATATTCATTGCTTCAGTAGATGGCTTAAAGGGGGTTTCCTGATGCCATTGCAACTGTGTATCCAGATACACAAGTGCAGCTTTGTATTGTTCACATGGTTCGCAACAGTTTAAAATATGTTTCATGGAAGCAGCGAAAAGAGATGGCAACTGATTTAAAGACCATTTACCGGGCAAGCACCAGAGAAGAAGCTGATGATGCTTTAAAGACCTTTGCTGATGTGTCTGCTTTAGCTTTTTTCTTTACGATCTTTGCCAGACTTCCTGACTGTTGCGGGATTGCATATAAATTTGATATCGTTGATATGAATAAACTGAAGGTAAATAGAATTACAAATCGCTTTACCATAATACAGGGCCTCTTTTTTTAATTAATACTTCTCATATATTCTAAGATATTGTGTGCCGTTGACATCCACAGACATGATCAGGTTGTCACCGTCAACTGTAAAGGGTATCGGATAGCTGTTATTTACAAGGAAACTCTCATTATTCACGCTCCAGCTGCCTGTTGTACCTTCATCACTAAATGTTCGGTCACCTAAAATTGTGAAAATACTGCCAGCCCCGCTATAATCCTCATCGTTCGAATTTGGATTAATAGTCCCCAGATAATTCCAATCACCTACCAATGAATTCTCTTCATTCGTTAGTGGTGCAGAATTTGACTCTGCCTTTTTACCCTGTTCTTCAGCCAAACGTGCAGCAAAGGCAATGGCGTTTGTTTTGGCTACTTCAGCTTCTGCTTCTGCCACAATAATTGATTTCTGGGCTTTCAATTGGTCCAGCTTCACATGCTCGGTTTCCTTCTTCACCTGTTCAATAGCGATCTTAGACTCTTCTGCCATGGCAGCTGCTTCGGCCGCTCGGGCATTCAGTTCAGCTTCATCAACCCCATATTTTGCTACCATAACATCTGAATCAGCTGTGATTTGTGCTGCACTAATTTTTGCATCTGCTGAGAGCTGAGCTGAAGATATCTGCGCGGCAGCCATGGTGGTTGCCATTTCCAGTTCCGCTTTCTGGCGAGCGCGTTCTGTTTCAGCAGCCATCTCTGCAAGCTCCATCTCATGTTCCCTTTTTTTCCGTTTCTCGGCTTCAATACGTGCAAGTCTCTCTGATTCAATCCTATTGATCTCAGCCTTTATATCTCCAATGAGTTTTATAGCTTCTTCCACCTGACCTTCATCATGAGTTACCTTGGTAAGTGGAACGATGGCTTTCTTAAGTTTTCCCTGATCATAAAGAGCCTTTCCTTCACCGAGTTTCTCAGCCGACTTTTTCTTGAAAATTCTTTTTAATTCTTCATCGGCTTCAGACAGCATTCCTGCCAGATTTTTCTTGGAAAGTTTCAATTTTTGAAATGCTTTTTTATTGGCATCCTTAATATCCTTTTTAGATAATCCCTTACCCTTTGCATCAAAGCTCGCGACTTTTTCACCATTCATTTTCACAACCATGAACATGTCCAACTCAGCAGTAACCAGGTACTGCCTTCCGCTCTTGCCGTCAACTTCCTTTTCATCAATAATGGTTACATTGCCATCTAGAGCAAGTTCAGCATCCGGACCCACCGAATACCCCATTTTCTCAATGCTCTTTATCAGTTTATTTTCCACCTTGTTGAGCCTGGTGCCTCCTTCATCAACAACCGTCAAAGTGAATGCAATCGGAGGTGAATCAGTGATCTTATAGGTAGCAGATGCTTCCGCGTTTTTCAAGTATCCCTTGTAGAACGCTGGGAGGCCTGTAAGATTGGGCCTGGCAAATACTTTACCACCTTTCTTACCGGTTGGATTTGCAGTCACATAACTTTCAATATTCCCATCTTCATCGGTAGTGACCCTTTCAACAACTTCCCCATCTTCATATTTTATTATAATAGGTATGCCCGGGATCGGGATCTTGTTTTTCTTTTGTTTTAGATAAACATTAAAAACCAGTGGATTGGGCAACGGACCACCGATTAAAGCAGACTGTTTGTTTCCAGATTCAACTTTGATCTTTACACCGGATAAAATATCACGCATCTCTGTTAATACATTCCCCATAGTGATATCCTGTGAGATTCGGAATGGTATCGGCGAAAGTGCATCGTAAAAAGCTTTCTTGGTATAAAAGCCTGGGATAAACTCCTGCACATCCATGTAATTCTCAAGCGCAGGAAAGATTCGTCCTTCTTTTGTAAATCCACGAGCATCGATCACATAGCTTGAGATCTTGGTCCACAATTGATCCAGTTCTACCTTCAGGCTGTTCATATACCGTGTTTTATTCAAAACTGCAAAAACGTAATACTTGCCATTGGATTTTAGTTTTTTAACAACTTCTATGCCCTTGACGGATTGATTAATCGTAGACTCTGTGCTTTGTTTGAAAGTATCACGAAAGTAGGATGAATTTTCAGTTTCAATGGCTTCAGTATGCATTTCTATGGTAGATGCAACCGTAACCTCAAGCTGGGCAGCAATGGCCGCCTGGGCGGCACTCTGTGCTGTGGAAAAGGTTGTTCCCTCTCCAACGCCCACAAAGTTATATCTTATTGAATACTGTGGCAGTTCCCCTGTTGCAAACCACGTGGGCTCACCAGTGCCAAGAACGAATGATGTGAGCAATAACCACCATAAAAGATGATTAGTAATTAGAGTATATCCGACCCTGTCATTACTCATAATCAACTTTTAAAAGAATCATCTTGCGGTTAACATTTACCTTTCTGATGGTACCTTCTGTTTCTTCCTTTTTGAAGTATTTCTTTACATAACGATATACCTTGGAAGATTTATCATATTTCTTTGGATCACACCAAATTAAGTAATCAACCGTTTGATTAGTGACTATGTTTTCTTTTGAAGACTTCGACATTTCTTCTATGGCATCCATCAGAGCGAACTGAATCTCTTCTATCTGGTCTTCGTCAAAGTCTGTTGAGATATTAAAAATAAGTTTATATTGAATCCCACGATCCACATCTTTTTTCCAGTAGTTGGTTATTCGCGATAATACTTTATCAATCGCATCATTCATGGCTTCTTCAACTGATACCATGAGTTCACCTTTCCTTCCCTGGCTATACCCGGTTTCTGTGCCTAGGAGTCTGGCAGTGGTAGTCTCATACGCTCTTACAACCATTGCATACTTTTTAGTACCATACCCTGCATCTTCCTGTACACCTGAGAATTCGATATACACATCACTACCAATAGACAATGCTAGTTGGTAAGCGTAGTCTTCTTCTCTGTCACCAAGATCCATTTGTGCAGTATTCAAAGATTCCATGGACTCTTGTTGTTCTGGAACAATAACGTCGTATTGTCGTGCAGTGAGGTAGCTTTCTACTACAGCAGCGGCATGCTTATAGGTTGGATTAGTCCGTAATGCATCGATAGGACTTTGACCCTTTTGAACACTGGGCAATACCATAATAAAGGGATTACCAATCGTTTCCGCAAGATCGGAACGTGCCGCTAGTATACCGCGTGCTTCCAGATCCTTGGTCAGTAATTCTTTATTCACTTTAAAACGTTTAACAAGTTTTAGACCTTTACCACCATCTGTTTTTAATTTTTTGATAACCTTAGTGTCTTCATAGGTTACATAATTAGAAACATTATCCTTGTTAAAGAAAAATCCTTCGTGTGCACCAAACTTCTGCTGTTCATCTACAGTGCTCAGCAAAGGGTCCGTTCCACCAAACAGGACGAAATATATAGCAGATTTTTTTGCATCCATTGCTGCACCAGACATACCATTTGTTTCAACGTCCTTCTTCTTATGTCTATCTTTTTTCCCTTTGCCCTTATAAATACCAGTTGCTTCAATCATGACTTCCGATGAAGAAACTGATTCCACCAGCGTTGCCTGCTTAGAGACCGGTAATTGTGCGTTCGAAATGGAAAATAATATGATAAAAACTGGAATTAACTTTTTCACTTAAAACCTCATGTACTGTTTAATTGATTTAGTTAAAATTATTCATCTAGCGCATCATCTAATCTTCCAAAAGCTTGTGTTTTCTTAAAAGTTGCATACATAGCTTCTTCTTGATTTTCCTTTACCTTCGACACGATAGCTTGGCTCGCTGCATTGTCAAATGGTGCTTTTCTCAAGCCCATCAATACATAGACCCTGTAACCACCGCTACTCGTCTGATATGGATATTTCTTGACCACAGTGGCGCCAGAGAGCGTTTCATTACTTACTGACTTAGACGCTTCTGAATAGAATTCTGTAATTTGCACATTTTCTCCCATACCAGCTTCTTCAACCATTGACTCTATCAAAGATTGAACTTTTGCATTGATCGACTGTCCAAGGTTTGCCCTTGCTTGTTGTGTTGCTTTTTGCATGGCAATATTCATCTTACGGGACGTTGCTTCTCCAGTAGCATATACTGCATACTCATCATCCGGCTCCGGGGTCATCATAAACCAATTAGGTACATCCATTGGAGTCTGTGGAGCCGCTGCCTGAGCCTGGGATGGCATATCCACTGGAGCACGGGGTGGCGTACTACCACCGCAACCATTAATAAATACTGTGAGAATTGTTATTGTGTAAAGTAGTCTATTCATTTTTTACCTTTTTTTTTATGATTATGAAAAACAACTGAGTAAGTTAGTAATCTTAGAAAGTTTTATTCATCTCTTATTTACTTTCCGATCATTAATTTGGTTAAAATTAAATAAATAATATTCTAATGTTTCTTAAA
>Ga0257115_1000598_pt1 | contig 30399 bp, 44 predicted proteins | sample SI112_100mmetaG_FD_194465 | JGI IMG/M metagenome (GOLD analysis project Ga0257115, IMG submission 194465) | Marine microbial communities from Saanich Inlet, British Columbia, Canada - SI112_100m | ecosystem: Environmental > Aquatic > Marine > Inlet | place: Canada: British Columbia | collected...
TGTCCCTAAAACTGGCCAGTCAGGAGATGTTGTACAGAACGATTCAGTTGGAGTAGGATTCCAATACATACCACCAGTATTAAATATTTTCTCTCCAACTTCAAAATCACCAGCGATATTCACGAGATTAAATTTTGTATAGTCTACGTCAATGCCCTTGACTTCAGCAGTAGCACCAGAGTTAAGACCTGTAATAGATACTCTAGACGGAACATAGTGTACTTCATTCGGGTGTCCAGAAATGTGCATCCATTTATCTGTCCATCTATGCCCGTTAACAATACATTCACCCTCTGTCCTTATGCCGTCTGAAATAATTTGAGCAACATATGGAACAACATTGAGTTGTGTTCCTACGTCTTCCCAAATTTGTTCATCTTTAATAAAGGTTCCGTTAACTTCTGTGAGTAGTAGTCTTTCGTAATCTGTGGTAGATATTGACTCGTCCATATCAACGAAAGCAGTTGCCCCGGAGATTTGGCCGATAATCTTTTTATTATAAATGTTCCTAACTGTTTCAGGCTGTTGAACATTTTCAGTTGCGCCTTCATATTCGCCGCCAACATCGGTCGCGGCTTTGTCTGTTAAAATTGTAATCCACTGAGGCTCATACCATACAGAACCAGATGCTTTCCACATCCATTGCTTTGGATACATCGTTTCAACATTTTCATCGAAATCTCGTCTGAAGAGGAAGTCTAAGGCAGAGGTAGTACCTTTTTGTCTATAGACTGGCTGAATGTTTTTTGATAGAAAAGCCTTATCTGTAGTGGGTACAGTAGGGTCGATAGCAGTATGAGGAGTACCGTGAAGATACTGTTTCTCAAATTCTGGAATAAATTGGTCCAGAGCGTGGTCGACATCCACGTTCTGAATTAAATCTGTTATCTGGGTATATTCGCCGAGTTCACCATTGACACTCGTTTCACGTTCCAAGTATTCAAAATACTTACGAACAAAAGTGACAAACATAGGATGGTCTTCCCGTACATAGTCGGGGACCATTCTTTCAACAAAGATTGATAGAAACTTCGCTGGATGTTTTGAAAAATTATCAGTAGCCATTTGTTGTTACACCCATCAAGTTATACTCTGCATCGTTACCTTACTAGTATTTAGTACGAGTAGATTACTTCGGATTGCAGTAATGTCGTTTGATTGAGGTGTAGCATACAAACTAATTACCGAGTTAGTGTCCAGAACTGGTTTGAATCCAATTAACTCAATAATTCCATTTTCATAATCGATGGTGCCTTGTTGTGTGTTTAAGAATATTTCGTTGGCAATATCATACAAGAGAATGTTACCTTGTCCATCGTCAAGGAGTGCGTATTGTGTACTCGATTCTGTATTACCAAATACCGATGATACAGCAGAACCAGGAGTAATAGCATTATCATATTTGAAAATGTAGTTACCAACTGTGTTCGATGCTTGTATAAAGAACTTCTTATAAAATTTTAGGCTAGTCAAGTTATTACTGATAGACGAATCAGTCATATCAATGGTATTAACAAGTCTTGAATAACGCATTGTAACCTTGAATTGAGTAAGTTCGCTTTGAAAAAACTTAGAAATTTGCTCGATAATTTTCGTTTGAATTTCTCCAGCAGACAATGAAGTCAATACTGGGTCATATTTAACTGCCGTTTCAACGTCAATATATGTGTATTCTGGTGCAGTAATAATAGGATTAATCGCCAACATATTATATTTTGACAGGATATCTGTCGTTAACTTTTGTTTTGTTAGCGGACTTAATTCTAATCCGTGCTTAGGTTTAATACAAATGAATACAGCACCATACTGTGGTGGGTCATTATCTTCTCCACCCCAAACAGCAATAGATTCAATGTTTGGATATTTTTCGATAAGTATCGACTTATAATCTTCGGCTGTAACCGCTCTGTCTTGGCGTTCATATGCCCGAGGAGCAGTGTTCTTAATATTATCTGTGCTTTCTCGTGCAGAACCCAAGGAAGATATATCTACCGTGTCTACAGTAACCTGTGACGATGTATAGTTGACATCAATGGTTGATTCAAGAGAAAATGTTTGTTCACTAATGGTTGATGAATAGTTACCGTCTCCGCCCTTCGTACTTAAATAAGTTACTTTAATTACTTGATTATCACGAGGCCTTTTACCAAAGATACCATTACCGAAATAAATTTCACTAATACCATCTAATCCTTCTTGAAGAAAGAAGTTAAGAGATTCACTATTCAGTTCAGAAAGAACTTGATTATTATCCCACGGCTTATCATCAACCGTCATAGTGATTGTTGACCTATCACACGTATCATCATTAATAAAGAATTTTTGTACCTCTGATACAGCATCATATGTCCACTCAAGACCTTTGATTGTGCCTTGATGAAGTTTAATTTCACCAGAGAACTCTCCGCCCTCGTCAGCAAATATGTTTACTGTGTCTAAGTTTGTAAATGGTGTTGGTACACCATTAATATTAGATACGAATTGTGTGCCCCTTTCACAAATAATATAAGACGGGTCAAAGCCAGTCGTATTGAAAGTCAATTTGATAATTGATTCGGCCGCAGTAGCACTTTTTGGAATATATCCAATGCTTTTTGCGTGAGATACAACACTGTTTCGTAGGGTGGCAGTATCAAGAAATGCTTCGTTGATAGCCATATTCGTGTGGAATCCCATATAATGGGTGGTATATGCCATTACATCTAGCAATACACTTATTCCAGAGCCATCAAAGTCATAGTCCAAGAACTCTTCTTGGCCTTTCATAAACTCTTTTATGTTACTTTTTATGCCTTGAAATTCTAGATTTGATAAATCAAGTGCTTTTGGATTTTCTGTCGCCATATCTCTACTACCTCAATCTGTTTAGGAAGAAGTCCAAACTAATCGGAGACCCCTCATTTATTGGAACATACACAATCGTTACTTCGTAACCATTCCTGTCTGGGTCCGCTGTTACTTTTACTCCTTGTAAGTCTACTCTAGGCTCAAATGTATTGATAGCCTCTTCAATGGCACCTTCTAATATAACTCGTGTTTCAGTAGACATAGGCTCAAAAAGTGAATGATATATGGTTGAGCCAAATGCACTCTGAAATACACGCTCACCACGTTGTGTTCGTATAATGTGTATAATGCTACCATTTATAGCATCTACATCCGAACGCCCAACAATATCATTAGTCATCGGATGAACCAACATATCAAGGTCTACATCCCTATATTTTCTAACTCGTTGTGTTTTAATCGGTGCTGGCATTGAATTTTCCTCTAGTTCTTACTATTTATACTATCCGTTCGTAATTACATTGCCAGAACCTGTTTGATTTGAAGAACCGCAGTCAACTGCATCTCCAATTCGTGCCAGTGCTAGACTATTCACAAAAACATTCGGTGAACCACTTGCTTGAGAGGCTCCGTGAGGAACACAAACGGCACACCCGTGTGATTGCCACGCATCACCTACTCTATGACACGCCAAACTGTTAGCAAATACATTAGGGGATGCACTCGCATTCTCCCTAGGTGGATAACATCCGTGTCCTGTGCAAATGTCTGTTAATCTTACTGTTCCAGGCATACTACACCAACTTACTAAATGTTAACGATGGTAACTTATCAGTATTAAACTGTGACTCTGAAGGCAGTTTAGATTTTGTATTCACATTCTTTTTATTCGTAAATTTTCCGTGTGATTCTATTGCTTTCCTACCAGATGAACTATGTTCACCACCCTTCTTGCACACCCAAGAGCCATTAGCGTTTTCGCATACTTGTTTAGATTTCGCATTGGTTATATCAAAGGTGCTTCCACTACCAGAGGCTCCTGCGGCCGCTTCAACTGTCGTAGTCCATTTACCTGAATACTTAATACACGCTTCCTTTCCTTGTTCAAAAGGATTAACTATAGTGGCGCCATACTGTGACATTACTACAACTTCAGCAGATTGATAGATATTTCCATCATCGCCAGTCACATATTCACCAGTATTGGTCGCTTCTGCGGCCTGTACTTTGGCTAAGAGTGCTGGAGTATAAAAGGATGGTTCAATTAGTTTATATCCATCTGGAAATCCTAACCCCGTGAAATCACATTGTCCAACTTCTACAGCACCTGCGGTTGCTTTACGTGGTTGACAAGTACAAGTCTCTACATTTGACCAGTCTCCTGTTTTCATTGCTAATTCTACCACTTCTCTACTTTGATGAACTTCTGATATATCTCCACCAATATTAGATAGTTGTTTCTGAACATCTGGTGGAAGTTTAGCGCCTCCAAGTAATTTGGCTGCTCCCGGCAACTCTGCCGCAAGCGTATAAGAAGCCATTGCTAATGATTCAAACGGCATTGGGTCCTTAGGGTCTGGACTATATTTTTGTGCGGTCGGAGGTTTGCTTGGGTCAAATGGTGTTGCTGGTGCACCAGCAAATGCGGCCAGATTAGAAATCGTCTGTCGGGCTTTACTTACAACAACTGGAATATTCGCACCAGATAATGCCGATGAACCACTACTTGCTGGTGGGTCACCTACTATATTGTCGAATACATCTGCTAAACTTTTTGCGACATTACCCATCGCCGCTTCTAATGAACCTGCAACTTGAACTTCGTTGTCAGTCATTTCTTTTTCTTTCCACTCTCCTCCAGTTGCGGCACATTCTCTTTCATTTCTGTTTGCTATAGCCTCTTGATTACCACCATCACACCAGGAAACTTTATGAACCTTTGCAACAGCCAATGGATGTTCTGATACTGCTTTGTGTTCTACGTGGGCCGCGTTGGCTCTAAAACGAGTAGCACTTTCACCAAATGGAGATTTGCCATCTAGTATGCCCTTTGTAAAATCTGTCTTGGCATCTTCTGGTAATACCCATCCAACCCCATTAACATACTCCATTGCAGTCTTGGTGTATTCTGATGTATGTAATTCTTGTCCGATTGGGATTGCGTCTGCAACTTGTCCAAACCCTGGAAGTCCTTCACTAGCGGCCTGTTTTAATTTTGGTACATCAACAACTGTTCCTAATGGTTTTCCTAAGAACTCTCCAAGTGGAATAATAGGGTCTGTAAGAGTAACAGATTGTCCAGTGACTCCTTGATATAACTTAACAATATCATCCATCACTGGTTCAGCGATATGTCCTAACATTCTATTTGTATTAACTAACGCACAAGGGTCAGATGTTGCCAATTTTGCAAATGCGGCCCATTGAGCAAGTTTAGTTAATGCGGCCCCCATAGCATCAACGTCTTTTTGGATAAGGGCGTTGACTTTGCCCATCATCTCGCCACACATATTATTATAATCGTTGACGAGGTTTTGTACTACTGCCGTATTTGCTAGTATATTATTCAGAGAGGAAGCATTAGTGGAATCTTCAATGATTGAACGAACCCTAGAATTTAACTGAGGGAGGTCCCCCATCCCTAGAGCATCATCTATAATCCCTGCGGAATCTAGTAGAGTGGCAAAGCCAGCGACACAATCTGCCATTTCGTCAGCGGACCCAAGGGCCCTTGATAGTTCTCGGCCTGCTTGTTGTATTCCTGAGTTCCGTATGAAATCTGCCTGTGCGCCTAACAAGGCGCCTTCCATAAAGTCACCACAATTAGTCATTCCATCAGAGACATCCTGAACCTGAGTCAGTACCTGCCATATATCCTCGCCATCTTGACCGAATGCTTGTTGAAGAGCAAATTGGTCGACCTTACCTACAATCTGCAAGGATTGAGCGTTATTCCTCATATTGTCTAATGAATCAAAAGAAGGAGACCTTAACTCGCCACCTAGTTTTCCCAACGCATCATTTACGTCAGTAAAGTAACTAGTACCTTGAGCGGACTTAATAATACCGCTTGATTCTATTAATTTTGATATGTTAACTGCCATTTTTTAATGCCCCTTACATAAAAAATACTTGATTAATTCGGGAATAATCTCTAAACATACCAAGTTCTACTTCTGCACTATGAAGAACGTCAGACTGATATAATACCATTCTATTATATTTCATTTCAGCCTCAAATTCGACATTATATTGATTATTAACTTTATCTTTAATATAATTAAATCTCTGTGTTTCTGGCATAATTGCACCTAGTGGCCCGTTGATGACTATTTCTTTCTTCCCCTTTTCCCAGTCGGGCCTCTTATCTGTAGGAATGGATATGTCACCGTTATAACTATACAAATTTGTTCCTCCTGCACACTCATCTGGAGAATTTAAATAAATTACACTTCCGAATTGGAGTCTTGAATGTTCACTAGGTAAATCCTCCCACCAATCTTGATGAGGAATAATACCCATTGGACTCTTTTTTAAAAAAGTATCATTAGTACCATTGACTAAAAATTTTTGTATATTCCAATTACTCCTAAAATCATCTAATTTAGGGATACCAAAGTATTGGTCACATAGATGAAAATATGTGTTATATAATTTTTCCTCTACTTCAGGAGTGTCTAACAAACATCTCATCCCAGGAAATCCACCAACTAAATTCTCCTTATCATCATAAGTCAAAGTCAAAGCAAGTTCTCTAACTTCATCTGGATTCTTGTAAAAATCATCAATAATAATTGCAGTACGTCCTTTAATATCTTTGGTTATCTGTGGTGTAATTTTTTCGTTTGGCTCAAACATAATATAACTCCTATGGGTTTAAGTGTATAACTGACCCCTTAATTGTATGGACTCCACCAGATTCATCTAGTTTTGTACCAACAGTAGATATATCCGTATTCCCTAATATATCAACTGTCCAATTCCCATCTATCTGGGTTATCACATTCCCCTTTACGTGAGTATAATAATCCTTCTCAATTGCCAAATGACAATCTCCATCAACTGTTACGTACATATTACCACCTGGACCTGCACCAGGCAACCCATTCTCGTTGGGCTTAACGTGAACAAAATCATCACCTAATGTTATTCTATAATTGTCTCTTTGTATTTTTGTTACTTTTGTGCCCGTTTCCCGTATCTCTTCAAATGTTCCAGTTCGATGCCATCTCATCATTCGCTCGTGGTCTAATGTATCATCCCACTCTTCAACGTGACCACTCTCTGTTCCTCTTACGTGATTGAACGGATATAGTGCATCAAATGGATTCTCTGGCTCATCCCACGTATCTGAAAGTGCTTTATACACTCCCTTATCTTCTACTCGACCGCCTTCAGGGTCAAGCGGAGTTGGTTTAGAATCAAATTCTTCTCCTTTAGGTGGAGCCTTAAATGTGCGTCTTGCTCGTCTGTGTGTATCGGGTTCAATTAAATGAGTTTCTTTTGGATAAACGAGGTTCGGGTCGTGAAAGCCAATAGGTTTAGGTGGCTCCATAGGATATCCACCCAACGTACCCATTACAATAGGTTCTTGAGCGTTCTCTCCATCTCTGAAGAATCCAACTACCCACGTTCCTTCTACAGGACCTAGAGGAGTTGTTCCAATACCATTCATTGCCGCGGACGTAAGAGGTTGCATCGGATGTGCCCAAGGCAAATCTTCGACAGGTATGCCTTCAGTAAGTCCTAGTTCTCTCTTTTCTGTGTGTAAGCCAGCGATACGAACCTTCATTCTTCCTAGTTTCATAGGGTCACGTCTATCTTCTACGACACCCGTAAACCAAATAAAACCATCAAATCCCATAAATTGCATAATCTATTCCCTCTTCCTTTTCGGTATTGTTATATCTGGGTCTGAAAAGAACCCATCCTTCATACATTCTAGCGTACACGTATATCCATTGTTAGATATTTTATGATGAATTGCGGACACTAACCAATTACCAGTCAAATACTGGTCCTCAGGTTCATCGTGTGAATGTATATGAGTAGGAATTCTTAACGTAATAACATCACCAGCGTGTATATTTGTATCGCCAGGAATATCAAACTTAACTACATTCGCTCTCATTTCTGTTTTCTTCATATCGTGGAGAGGATAATGACTCTTCTCGCCCTTGTCGTGGATATCATACAAGTAATTATGGCTCATAAATCCACTGTGTTGCCACGTATTAAAGTCAGCAAATTGTTTTGCTTCTGGACCATTTAGACCTATTCCTTCAGCCATTATCTTATCTTTAGGACCATCATATATTACTTCATAAGGTCTCAACCATTTCTCAAGAATATTATGAGTCAATATTGCTGTACCATATCGTCCTGTAGTCTGTCCACCCGATAGAGTAAAACGTGATGATTCAGAGTAATCGTCCATCATTGCGTTATCGACAACGAATCCACTAGGGTCTTGTAAGATTTTAGTGGGCATATTCTTCAATTGTAACAAGCGCCTCGAAGGCTTTGCTTTTAACTCGTCCAATGGGGCAAATTTAAAACCATCATTGTTCTCAAAGAAGAGATAATTAGACTCTCCATTTGCTGAAACGGAGTTACGTGCCAGAAAATTAAGCAATTGAAATGGATTCCAATTCGGCACCACCGTATTTTTCTCGTGTAGAGTAGGAGATACATCAAAGGATGCCCAATTGGGTTCCCCTGCTTCAAACTCTAGAACGTCTGCTCCAACGTATTCCGCTATTTCGGATGCCGTCATCTTCAAAAATGAACGACTTATTTTTATCTTATTGTTCTTTATAAGGTAGGGAGAAACAATGCCTATATCGTATTCTGTGAACTTAGGACTCTTTATACCAGTCGATATTGAATCAATGGTGAATATCTTCTCTAGATTGGTTGTCAGTGGACCAGCGACATTCTCTGTGAGTACCTCAAAATGAACCTTTTCTAGGCCCGAACCAACGATGCCATTCGCCTCTACAAGGCCTGTACCATCCTGAATCTTGATGTTACCGAACATACAATTATTGAATATTGATTCATATATGCTCATTTGGGTAATGAGTGCAGAGATATCCTCTGTCACGGCACCATAACCAGCGTTTGTGAAGGTACAACTCCATTCAGAAGTCGAGCGAGGGTCTAATGTCTCAAACTGATGCGATAAAGCCATAATATATTATTCCTGATGTTGTTGTTTAGTATTTCTCATCCATTCAGCAAATTCCTCTACCACTTTTGGAATGTGTTGTTGTTTGAGCAATAAAACATTTCGTTTTTTGTCATTTTTGTATAGTTCCCAATCTAGATTGGTCACTGCCAATCTATCATTTTCTGGACTGTCTGTCTCATATTGATTGTATTCTGTATCTTCCCAATGGTGAATGTCATATTTGTCTGCATATAACATTTCAGTATAGGCGTATACTTCAGTTTCCCTTTTAACCCAATCATAGAATGGGTCTATTACTTTATTTATTGTACATATAATCCACCAATAATCTTGATTCCCATATGTTTGTTCTGCTAACAATTCGGGAGTCATATCTTCGGAAATTCTTACTGTATAATAAAGTGCTTCATATTTCCTGACAGATTTCAACATATCTATTCTGTGTGTAATGTCAGATATAGTTACTCCATTATATGTCAGTTTAGGAAGTGTTTGTGAATATTTTGGCATTAGTATCCTCCAGTATCTTTCATATCATTTTGAGTAACAATAGCGTTTTCTTTGAGATTGATTGTCAATTGCGTTTCGATAGGTGCTCCATCTTCATAAGCATTCCACGTACCTGTTGGAGTATAGTTAACTTCAACGGATAGAATGAATGAGTCTTTAATCTGAAATAGATGAGGATTTATTTTATCCCCATACCAGAATTCTGCACTAATTGTAGCAGGTATGCCTAGGCGCCCTATGTTTCTCATCGAGTCGCCAATTTGATTCTTCAGTTTTTCTGCTTCTTCCGTTTTGGCCGCACCGATTGCCTCTACTGAGGCCATATGTGCTTCTTTTGAATTGGTGTTTGCTTCACCACCCAGAGGTCCTTTGACAACTGGAGAAGAAAACTTTTTAAGAGCAAAACAAACTTTCTGGATTGCGTCTTGTTCTTCTCTATTCTTTGGAGTCATTCTCCACGAGAGGGTGTGTGACCTTAGACTTGCTCCATCATACACTAATCCCATTTGCTGATTCATAACAGAACCAAGATTCATCTTACCAGAGTTGTTTATACTAGCAATAGATGAAACAAATTCAGCACCTTCATTCCCGGCACCTGCGAGGGCCGCTTTTCCTTGGTCCCAGAATGTCGAACCAACGCCCTTCATTGAACTAAAGTCCATTCCACTGCCCCTATTAATCATCATATTATCGGTTTCATTGTAATTCTGATTATATGCTGTGTTTAAGGTCAATGGCATAGGTAGCCAAATATTTGCTAATAGATAAGTCTTTAATTTATGTGCTTGATGTGGCACCAACTCTTTTTCTGGAGGAACAGGTACCCAAGAATTGACTATTAATCTAGTCCAAAAATTGCCAGCGGATACATCATCCAAAGGAAATTTAAATGAAGCGGGTGCTCCCATTTTCCTATCAATTGTAACAGGTGCTGGAGCAAAGGTTTCAGCAGTATCATAGAGGCCATCGCCTGCGTTTGCACCGCCTCCACGAGATATAAATCCTTTAAATCCTTTGGTTGTTTGGGCCATAGTAGTTTGTTCTCCGACAGTAGATATAATTCGTTCTTAAAGTATTTATATAAATAGTTGTGATGGCATATAAGGGAAAGTACAAAGTTAAGAATCGTGACAAGTATGTTGGTGCTGTAGATAAAGTGCAGTATCGTTCATCTTGGGAACGCAGGTTTATGGTCTATTGTGACATTACGCAACCAAATATTGTGCGATGGAGCAGTGAAGAACTCATATTGCCCTATGTAAGTCCTGTGGATGGTAGAGTACATAGATACTTTCCAGACTTTTGGATTGAGCAAAGGGATGCCACTGGCAGATTATCTAATATGGTTATTGAAGTAAAACCTAAAAAGGAATGTGGACCACCCAAACCACCTAAGAATAAAAATTCAAGAAGTAAGTACCGATATTTAAGAGAACTCAAAACTTGGAAGATAAATGAGGCCAAATGGAAAGTAGCAGAAGAGTTTTGCCGTGACAGAAAATGGCAATTTAAATTACTAACAGAGGACCATCTGGTAAAATAAGATATGGCAGTACAAGTAGCAAAGAAACTGATTCAGATAGCCAAGGGCACCGAGAAAGTCGCTTCAGATGGGCGTAAGTATCGTTATCTTGGTAAACAATGGGGTCGTGTAACAAAAACTGGTAAGACTGGTCAAATGGCCAAGAAGTCTATCGGTAGCGAATTGAGTAATGCAGTACAAAGACCCAAGAAACGGATGTCGAAGGCCAAAGAGGCAAAGAAATCGGTAGCCTGGTTCAAGAAAAAGGTCGGTGATAGTGCCAAGGGATTTAAGAAGAAGGCAGTTCTGAAGCCAGGCAAGATATACACATTCGGATATGATGCTAAACTCAAAGCAATTCTACCGTACTGGGATAAGTTTCCCTTGATTATCGTGCTTGATGTCTATAAAGATGGCTTTCTTGGACTTAACTTCCATTATCTATCGCCTATTGACCGACAGAAGTTCTTTACAAAAATAATGAAGTTTTCTAATCAAAAGGGTGAACCAGAAGATTTTACAGATAAAGCAAGATTCAATGTATCTTGGGATGCAGTGCGAAATATCAAGCACGCCGACAAAATGATACATAAATACTTATATGGACACGTAAGAACGAGCCTATTAGAAGCACCACCGAATGAGTGGGAGAATGTTATATTTCTTCCATATCAGAGATTTGTTGGTGCAAGTGCTAAATCAGTTTGGAGTAAGTAATGAACGTATCAGAATTTAATCACATAGTCTCTGGCGAAGCAGGGGAAATGGGTAGAAATAACCTCTATTCTATAGAGATTTATTTGCCTAGAGGTCATAAGAATGGCGGGATAGGTGGATATTTTGGAGATTTTTATACTGGAGCCGATGAAAACAATACTAAATTCCTTTCTTATAAAGCGAAACAAGTAACCATTCCAGGCAAAAGTCTAGGCACTATTGAAGCAAAACGATTTGGACCTGTATATAAGGTAGCAAATGATTTAATTATAGACACTGTGTCTATGACATTTATGTGTAGTGCCGATTATGCAGAGCATAAATTCTTTGAAGGTTGGATTGCAGGTATTATGGGTGCCGTGGCACCAGGAACAGGAATGTCTGCAGGACAAAAGGCACGCCAATTATATACTGTAAGTTATTATTACGATTACGTAGGACAAGTTAACATTATTCCCCTTGATAGACAAGGCGGTGCTTCAGCAAATATAGTTATGATGGAAGCATATCCAACAAATGTTGGACCTATCGAAATGGCTTGGGGAGAAACAGGAGAGATAGCAAACTTTACTGTGACTTGGTCATTCAAAGATTGGAATCATACTAGTGTTACTGGTTGGAGTGCAGATGGCCGAAGTTCTATCGCAACTGGAGCCAATTATGAGAGTGATGCTAAGTTACAAGATGCAGTTGACAGGAAAAAACGTAAGGATGCTTATCAGTTTGGCGAAGGAGTTGTTCCAGAGTTTAGAGATGCCCCAGGAAATACTGGAGACCTTGGTAACTACGAGCAAATATCCGCTGATGGAACTAGAATAAACAAGGTTCCTCACGAAACTAAGAGAGCGCCCGGCAAAGAAGGAAGTGGTCAGTATACCTAGACCAAAGTGATTATATAATTAAAGCATTATAGGAGATAATATTATGGCTTTACCAAGAATAGAAACACCGATGTACAGTTTGAAACTGCCATCAGATAAGAAACGCAGTATAACATACAGGCCTTTCTTAGTAAAAGAAGAGAAAGTTCTCTTGACGGCAATGGAAGGAGCCAAAAATTTAAAAGGCGGTGAGTTCCAGAACGCTATACGAGAGGTTGTTCTAAGAGTAATTGAGAATTGTACTGACGGAAAAGTAGATGGAAGTAAATTGCCATCATTTGATGTTGATTATTTGTTCTTAAATATTAGAGCAAAAAGTAGAGGAGAAGTGATTGAACCATCCTTTACGTGTAATCAAGAGATTGATGGAAAGAAATGTGGACAAATAGACAAATATCCAATTCAGATTGATGAGATAAAGGTTAATTTTCCTGAGAAAGATTACTCAAAGGTAATGATAACGGATGATGTTGGAATGCAATTCAAATATATGTCCACTGAAGAGGTAGCAGTCCACGATGGAGAGTCCGATAATGTTGAAAAGATGTTCAAGATTATTATCGATTCAATAGATTTTATATTTGATGCCGAGAATGTTTATAAGGGCAAAGAGACATCCAAAGGAGAGTTAGTTCAATTTGTAGAGAATTTACACGGAGATGCGTTTGACCAGATTAAAGAATTTTTTGCTAACCAACCATCATTGAAACACGAGATTGACTATAAGTGTAGTAAATGTGGACATAAAGAACCAGTCACCCTGGAGGGGCTGGAGGATTTTTTCGGCTTTGCATAAGTTATGATACGTTAGTTAATCATTATAAGACTAACTTCCAACTTATGCAACACCACAATTATTCGCTGTACGATTTGGAAAATATGATGCCATACGAAAGAGAAATTTATGTTAAACTTCTTTCTGATTGGCTTCAAGAAGAAAAAGCAAGACACGATAGTAGACCTATGAGGGGATAAGGATAAGATATGGCTAGTACAATGGAAACTTGGGCGAAAGTAATGGCCGCTAAGGGCGTACTGAAGGGTGGTATCGAGGGTGCTAATAAACAAATGTCAAAATTTGGTGTCCAAGGCCGAGTTGATAAAATTACTGCCAAACAAGAAAAGGCAGAAGCGAAAAAGGCTCTTAAAATAAAGAAAGAGGCCAATAGAGCATTCTTACGTGAACACAATAGCCTTCTTCAGGCAATGTACGATAGAACTCACGGAATCAAAGAGACTACTAAAAAAGAAGAAGAAGCCGCGGACAAATATGTAGAAGAAGTCGATGAGGCTGTAGCGGCCGTAGATAAGGCTGGCGGAGATGGACCTAAACGTAAAAAAACTGGCGGTCGTCAGAAAGGCACTCTCAATAAACCTAAAGAAGATATTGCACCATCAAGTGGTGGAGTATCAGTTGAAGGCGAACAATTAGGGTTAGATGAAGCAACTGCTATGTATGTTACCGATTCTGGATTGACGGCTCTTCTTGATATTCAAAGAGAAGAATTACAATTAGACAAAGAACGGTCACAAAGAGAAATCAAAGCAGAAAGACGGGCACTGGAAGACCGTAGAGATAAGAAAAAAGGAAGTTTGATGGGAGCAATGAAAGGCAGTCCATCTCTAAACAAAAAGGCCAAGCCATCCTGGATTGCTGAAATAGGCAAAAACTTATTGAGTCTTGGAACAAAATACTTATTACCAATAGTCACATCCACAGCAGGTCTTATAGGTCTTAAAAAATTCCTGCAGGGTGCTAATAATGCCGATGAGATTGTTAATGCTACCAATAAAATAGATGAATTGGCAAAAGGCGTATCAAAGATTACTCCACATATTGATGATGGATTAAGGGCTGGTGTTAAAGCAACTAATATGGTTAATTATGCCGATGACCTTGCGTCAATAGGAAACAAATTTGATGATGTAGCAAAAACAACACAACTAATGAATAAGGCGCACCTTGCAGATGATTTCGCAGGGCTGGCAAAGCAAATTGATAATGTGCCAACTGGTTTAGCCAAAACATCACAACTGGTCAATTATGCCGATGATTTTGGTAGAATACCTGGCCAAGTTTCAAGTGCTACATCTAATTTAGCCAGAAGCAATCAAATTCTCACTCACGTTGACGATTTTGGTAGAATACCAGGCCAAGTAACAGGTGCAATAGACGGTGCTACAGACCTCGCAAGAGCGGGTACATATGTAGACGATTTTGGTAAAATACCAAACCAAATTAAAACAGGTACATTAGCCGTTCAAAGTACATTAGAGGCGGGTGTAAAATCGAGCAACGTAGGAAAATTATCTACAGCAATAGATGGTCTCTCTGATGCTTCAAGGACTATATCAACCACAATCTCTGGCACTGCTGGTAAAATTGATAATGTCGCTGTAGGAGTACAAGGAGTTTCAGGAAAATTATCTGCTATGGATGACTTTGCTAGACTTGCCGCTGGTAAAGCCGATGATGCGGCCAGAGCCGCGACACTTGCTCGTAATATTGCTCAAGGCGTACCCACAACGAATCCAACTGCAGGCGTAGGTGTCATAGATGATGTTGTAGATGCAGGCGCTAGTACGACAAGAGCCATAACCGCAGGTGCCGATGCTACTGGTGATGCGGCCAGAGTCGCTGCCCAAAATGCTGAAGAACTCGCAAAGACACTTAAATTAGGTGCTAAAACAGGTACTGGGCTTTTAGGTAGATTTGCTAAGATACTAACTCCGTTAGATATTTTCAATAAAATGGGTCAAGGGCAAACACTCTTTGAATCAATTGCTAATATGGGAGTAGAACTTAGTTCAATGGCTGTCGGTGGTACAGATTGGGCCGCAGAAGGATTACAGAAGTTAACTGGTTTAGGCAGTGGTGAAGGATTTATAAAAGAAGGTGCCTGGGGTGATTCCTCAAGAGCCCTTGAAGTTGGTGATGTGATGGGCAATAAAGATAAATGGCAGACTTCTTATCTCGAACAAGGAATAAATTCAGCGATTGCGTGGGGTACAGGCACAGAAAAGACCGAGAACGCTAAAACTTGGACAGCAGAACAAGAGGAACTGGCCAAGGCCGCAGACGCTGGAGGGGCAGTCAACGTTGGATATGGACGAGGCGAGATTGATGATTTAGAAAAACTTACACTATTGGACCCGAAATCACTACAAGCACTTCTTGACTATGAAGTTTGGTCAGATAAAGATATGAAGATGCTTGAGGACCTTAAGAGAGCCAAAGAACAAGGCGTATCAGTTAAGTATAATGATAATGGATTTTGGGGTAAAGAAGGTGTTGATTTTGGTCCAGGAATGACGAACGGTAGCCCCACAAATAATGTAGGTGGTGGCAGACAAGCAGAACTAGAACGACTATCTGGAGAAATGCAAGGCGCAAGGTCTGATGAGGCTTATAGAGCCTTTGAAAATGAGTTTATGAAAGTAAAGGCTATGACGCCAGCAGAATTTGATGCTCTTACTCCAAATGCTGAACTACAAGATACTATGAATGCGGCCGCAGTTAAGCCAGGTTCTATATTTACTCACGATATGCACGTAGAAAAAGCATTCCAGAACTTTACTGGAGGCAAAACACTTGGCTCACTAGAGGCTATTCCAGCAGGTTATTTAGACCAAGCAACTGTTACCGCGGCAATGAGAGACAATAAATCAGGTTCAGGCGCCCAAATCTTGACCAATGCTCCACATACAAGTATAGATAATAGTACAAAACAAGTTATTAATCCTGGTTCTACTGCACACGCACCGGCACAACCTTCGGGTAGCGGTCATATGGGCATTAGCACTCCAAGAGGATAACTTTTATTATAAATATACTATAATGGAGAGATTTAAAACATTTTTAGATGAAAGACCCATTTTAAACGCCAAGAAGGCGGTGCCAGATAGTGCTCCGACTTTGAAGAAACTAGCAAATGGAGTTTTTGGACAGAAAATTAAAGCAATGTCATCGTCAGAGCGTGCCGAATTGACAACTATTCTTCAGAAATTGATGGATATATTGCACACCAAATAAAGGGACCGTAATGAAAAATGAAGAAGAAGTAATAAAAGAGGAAGTGAGCCTCGTAGAAGAAACTCATAATGATAATATCGGCACTGCTGATTTCAGTTTTAACTCTCTAGTTAAAGCGTTTGAAGAATTGCCAACATTATCTCTAGCAAGAGAAGTATCATCCGTCGTTCCGATGAAATATTCAACGGGACAGATAGTTAATATTCGCAGGCAAGGGAGTACTAATTCCTTTGAAACTGTAGTTGCTAATTTGACAATAAACACTGCCACTACTAATCCAATCCAAACTGGTATTTCAGTAGAAGTAATACAAGATTTACAGAATCAGTATGGAATCGATGGATATAAGATAGCGGCCAATTTGTTAAGAGGTATTGCTGATAATGACGAAAACACTGCGTTTTTGGCCTTCTTGTCAGCCAACTCTCTAGCGACCCCCGTACTTACTTTGTCAGACGCCACTTCGGCAGAAACATCACTATTTGAAATTACTCAACGTGTTCAGGAACTTGTTATCAAGATGAACACTCCTAGTTTCAGAACTTTTGATGCTTTTGTTGTTCTTCCGTACAAGAACGCCGCAAGTATTTCGGCACTTAGTTCTTATGTTCGTGAGAAAGAATTAACCGAAGAAAGACTAATAGTTAATAAAATCGGCAAGACAAAGTATTACGTTAATCCTGACGTTGCGGCGACAGAAGCCTATGTTGGCTTGTCAGACCACGACAAGAATAGTCTTGGTGCGAGTTCAGTTATTATGGGAACTTTTCCACAAGAACTGCTAAGGTCAGGAGTTCAAGGGACTTTCCAACAGAATGTTGGACTCTTGAATCGATATGCAACTGCCGTTAACCCATTAAGCACCGCTGGTGCTGAAATGTTAATGTCTTTTGTAGTAGCATAATGTACCCAGTTTACGTAGCGATTGCGCCATTCGTGTAATATTTCGCTACCTTAGGGCACAGTCATTAAAAGGGTATCACTTCGGTGATGCCCTTTTTTTATACTAAAAAAGGGAGCCCCTAAAGGCTCCCTTTTCGTTTCGAGAATGAATCCTGACGGACTATGCTTCGGCTAACTTGCTGAAGTAACTCATAGTATCATCTTCATCCACATCCTCAGTTGCGCCTTCAACAAACGGACTTTCGTCAGAAGCGATTTCTGACACCGTTCTTTGAGGTGCTGATACTGATTCGGCAGTGAAGGATGAAGTATCCGCAGAAGCGCCGATTACTCGGGCGAACTTCTTCTTCAACTCATCATAAGATTTAAACTTATCTTCAGCAATCTCGGCATCCAGTGAATAGAGTCCGTTATATAACGTCTCCATTTCTTCTTCACTTTCTAACCATTGAGATGGCTCTTCAAAGCCAGACTTGTCATACTTCACGAAGCCATCTGCTTTGCGGGCCTTCAGTTTGAAGTTAGAACCGTTAAATAGATTAAACACATTAACGGGACTTTCATCTTCAAATTCAGGTGCACCAGCGGCCTGTATCATATCGAAAATAGACTTACCATACTTGAAGAGGAATACTTTCCCTTCATTTTCTGGATGTGCTGGGTCTTGAACAACATAGATGTTCGAGATATACTGGAGTCTCCTCTTTCTGTCTCGTGCAATCTGTTTGTTGCTATCGATACCAGAATTCCACAACTCGGAATTGGCTTCAGAAACTGGGTCCTGATTACCAATAGTTGTGAGAGAATTCTCGATATACCAGCCACCTTTACCTTTGAAACCGTGAGAGTAGATTTTCACGAATGGAAAATCTTCTTTTTCCGGGGAATCAAGGAATCGGATAATTGCATACCCGTTGCTTGATTTATCACGTTCCAACTTCCAGTAACGGTCGTCTACGTATGACTGTTTTGCACCGCCACCGGCGGCACTCAACTTGTCCATCATTGATTCTACGTCCTTTTTTGATTTAGAACGCTTTTTCAGAGCGGCAAAACTCATAATACTTCTCCTATTGTTTTGTTTAGATTAAAGGTGTGACCACACTATGCAGTCACTTACCTAGTTATTCTAGTTTTTTAAAAGCCTACGCTTTAGCACTCGGTTCAGCAACTACCTTTAAATCAGGATTGCCTTTACCGTTTGTGGGAGGTGTTCCCTCTGTAGGTGGAGTACTGTTACGTACACCAGATACTGGCTCAGGTGCTTCTGGGCCATCCATCACCGACTTAATCGCTTGAGCAAAACCTGCTCTCGCCATTTCAAGTCGTTGAACTTCCTTGTCAATCGAAACAAGATGCTCGATTGCAATCTTTGCCACGTTAGGCAAAGAATCCACATCAAAGTCTGCTCCGTCGATTCGTACAGTATTTTTCTGTACTATTTTTTCTTTATCATCAGCCATAATCTACTTTTCTCCAGTTGTATTAATTCTAATTGTATTTATAAGCGTTATTATACACTATCTACCACCACTTGTCAACCCTTTTTTAACATTATTTCAATGTTTTTTGCATATTTCTGCACTTCTAATTGGGCGTGACTATCCGTCCTTAGGGCAATGAGCCTATTATAGGCATCTAATGATGCTGTTTCCACAAACTCTGTATACATCGATTGTGGCAATAAACTCCTTGCCTGCTCTGGACAAATTCTCTCTTCTTCTATCAATTCGTTATATTTCGATTGGACTCCATAGGTTGCGTCTGCTACCCATCCGTGCATATCTTTAGAATACTCGTGTACCTCAGTACTGGAACCCTGCTTGACATTATCTGCCTGAAGTCTCCACTCGTGAGGAATAAAGAAATCTGGAGTATGGGAAACATATCGTCTTGATACTTCGTTTCTCGTGAACCCAATTTGATGTTTGTACCATTGTCTCGCAACAAAAATAGGCATTTTAATTCTGAACTGGGCCACTTGTAGTTTTTCAGGTGCCCATCCAAGACCACTAAATAGTTCCGTTTTGTTCCACCAAGGGTCATTTGGCTTAGACAACATTGCTGTCCAATCATTGACCAGATGCTTATCGACAGTATGACCTTTGACATTAAATGCCATAAGCGATAGCGTATTAGAATTCCACATCCGTTCAGATAGAACATTATGCTTTATGAAGGCATATAGCGAACCCCTTTCATAGAAATGAACCATACCTTCAGCGGGCAAATGAAGATTCATTTCAATAATGGCTCGTACAAATTGTTCATCCTGCGATTTAGAACACCAGACTAGATAGTCTGCTACACTCATTTTCCTCTCAAGTAAATATTGAGAGTGCGAAAACGGTGTCCAGTGTTTATGTTTCGCCAGATAGTTGATAAGGCCAGTGTCTTTATCTGTTAACTTTTGTGTTGATTTCCCCATAGAAACTCGGGCGGAATTAACAACTTGTAAGTCAGACGGAGCCACTGGAAGAAGTTCTATTGAACTAATTCCATCTCCAAGAGGGTCACATTTTCTCATTTTTTACCTGCCAAATATTGTGGTTGGGCCTTTACTTTCAGCCATTTGCATATTCGTTTCAACATCTTTTTCATCATTTAATATACTCCTGATTTGTTCTTCCACCCATCCACTCCCAGAGCGACCACCCCCACCTATCATCGACCTTGTGAAAGTCTGGTTTATTATCTACACGATAACAGATATCTCCAAGGTTCAATTTAATCTCACCCTCTCTAGGCGTTGATGTACAGCCATAATCTGTTTCTCTAATTGTGTAAGCGTATCCTTTTACAGATACGTGGCCTGGTACTTCATTAACCTCTACTGTTGCTGTGCCTATCATTCCTGCTAGAATTGTTTCAAGTAACATCGTTTACTGGTACGTGTCCTTCCTGCAATAATTGTTTAGTTTGTTCAGTTGCGTTAAGCATATCAATTAACATATCATAATCTTTCCGTGCTTCGTGTACAGAACCATATGTCAATGTCTGGTCTACTACAACTCCGTCTAGTTCAAATTTAATTACTAATTCCTCACCTCCAGGATATGTCATTCCCTTTAAGGTCTTTCTCGTTAGATTGAGGTCAGTCGTTTGCTGGTCATTTAGTGTTGGCATCAAATATCTCCTTCATAATTTTAGTGTATTTTCCACTATTTAGATTTAAAAATTCTGCGTATCTATTATATCTATATTGCTCTGATGGAAAGATATATGAGTCTTTTATCTGCTTAGATATCTTCTGGCTGAATCCCAGAATCTTATCCATAATAATATAACTCTCTACCTCAATCATCTTTTGCTGAACGAAACGAAATATAATAGGATGTTCGCCATCTTCGACTTCAAACAATCTATCAAATCCTAATCCTCGTACTATTAGGAAATCATTCACTTCTTTCAGGTCCTCCTCAAATATATAACTTAACGATTGTACTCGTTTTTGCCAGTGATGATACACATCCTCCGACTCTTTCGAGTGCAAGTCTCCTATCCAGACTTCATCTCCGCCATAGTGAGCAAAATTGGCCACATAATATTGGAGTAAGTCTTTACTCTTCCGCTTCCCTAACGCTTCAAAAAAGTATCTATCGCTACGACTTTCATATGCTTTGACGGTTATATTGTTTAATTTACCGTTGTATTTAACATAGTTATAGTCGTTTTGTAAACTGAAATGTTGCTTTAGAGAAACATATAATTGATATGCTTCAAATCCAGTCACAAGGGCAATACACTCCCTTTCTCTTCATCGTCTTTAATAACATTGTTCGCAACCGCTTCCTTTGTTACTTTCTCAAGGAATGCTGGTGAGATTAACTTTGCTACTTGCTTTGGTTCCAACTGGTGTTCAGTCATATATTCAACCATACAATCAACATATGATAATCCTGCCTGCATTCGCTCTTCGATTAAAACTTGGAACGCTTGTTGCTTATTCACTTTTCTCATAATTTATAATTTCCTTTCGGATTCCACCAATTGGGTCATCAATTTTCACATCACATATATCTTGTTAGGGTACTTTCAATTTTATTTAAATCTGTATATAATACTGCCTTATTGTTTTTACTATCTCCATTATATTTTGTTTTATATGCGTGGCAATTTCTACAAAGTGTTTGTATATTATCAGGAACATTATTCCACTTATCAGAATCTATATGGTCCATTTCTAACATACAAGTATCTTCAATTTTTGCTTCACATACAATACCTAATCTTCCCTCTGTATTCTCACAATAAGTTTTCTTATGTGGTATAACACCAGGTCTATTACGAAATCCACCGTGGCATTTATAACACTCCGCTCTAATATCATATGTACCGTTTTTATTTATCCTTCTTGTCTGTACAACTCTTCCACATCCTTCGTTGATACAGATTGGTCTAAATTCTTTATAATGATTTTTCTTTATCAATTTCATAATTTATAGTTTCCTTTCCCTGGAATTACATTTCTAATTCCTCCAACTGGGTCCTCTACGTCACCCCATCGTCTTGGTATCATATGACAATGTGCGTGAGGTACTGTTTGGCCTGCGGCTGTCCCAGAATTGAAGCCGATGTTAAATCCTTCAATAGATTCATCGTTAGATATCAGGTGTTTTTTTAGTCTGTTTAGAATGCGGATAAGCGCCAACATTTCATCACCATATAATTCAAATGGGTTATCGATATGTCGGAGGGGGATAACAAGGATATGATTTTCTGTGACTGGATACTGGTCGTAGACTGCTATCCATTCGTCATTGAATCCAACTGTTATGTCGTCCCTACGTTGATTGGGACCATACATAAGGTCACAAAATGGGCAGGGTGGTTTATCAGGCAATAGGGCCGAGAAAAAATCATTTTCATTCATCATATAATCATTATAACACAAAAAGGGTTAACGGTCAAGTAGTTCTTTGCATATTTTTTCTCTATCTTCAAAACTTGTGTCTGTCTCCCAACCCTTGATTTCTGCTAGGGTTCTCTTACAGGTCACACAAGCGGTCATCGCTTCATTCATTTTACAATGTGGGTCATCCTTTCCAACGCAAGGCGATTCTGCCACGCATTGGGAAATAAATTTTGTTATTGATGCTTCGCTCATATTAGGTCTCCAACCGCTTTAATGCTTTCTTCAGAAGTGTATGCACGGTATCGCTATTCCATCCAAACGTATCGATATACTCACATAGGATTGGGCACTCTTCTTGGGTTATTTTCTTATACTCTCGTAAACGGGCATAGGCCGCCATATACGTATATCTCTTCAGTAAATCTAGAGCCACGTCATTGGCATAGGCGTCAATCTCATCTGGGTCGCTTAGATAAACAATACGCTTATCTTCCTCACTTAGATGGTCATCATAAATTGGATAACTCTCACCGCCTTTAACTATAAATCGTTTCCGACTTTGGTCTCGATGTATCATTTCGTGTGCGATAGTTTGTTCCACTTGATGTGCTAAAAATTGCCAGTCTGTATTATTTATGCAAATGGGCTGGTCCTCAGAGTGCATTATCAACTGGAGTTCGATATTAATCAGGTCGATTGGGTCGTCAAATTCTTCAAAATCCCACTCCTGAGCCTCAAAAAACCCACTAGATGTGATTTGGTTTTCACCGATTTCATCTAGTGGGTAAGTTGTAACTTCAACTCCAAGGTCTTCAAATTGTTCCGTGAAAATGACCTTGATTTCGTCTGCGTAACGTGGTGTGTTAATCATCTGTGGTGCAATATTCATCAATCTTGTCTTAATTTGAGCATCATTTTTATTAAGTAACATCTTCACCTCACTTTCATACACATTATATCATCGCACCTACCAAAAGTCAAGTATTTTTTCGATTAATTTTCGTCTCCGTGGTCGGACCGAGGCACGAAATTATACTCAATATGAGCGGTTCTCCTAGTTGCCTCTATGCTGATATCTTGGAATTTGAATGACGATGGAGACTTAACGATTTCAAACACATATTCTGCCTTATCCTCCAAGACCGCATTTGACGCCGCCTCATAGTCAAATTTCTTCCAGATATCTTCGTGGAAATAGTAGAGTTTCCTGCCTTTTTCAAGCGTTTCATATAATTGATTCCCAATACTAACCGACATTATTGCCTCCCATTGATAAACATTCGCCATTGGCGACACAATCTCCATACCCAGATTCATAATCTTTGTAATATGTTTCCCAATTATAGGCTCCGTGGGCAGGTTTCTTCTGCATAGTCTCATTCCCTTCGGCTGCCACCCAGCCTGCTACATAGAACTTTGACTTGGTGCGTAGATATTCTTCTCTATTGCTTGCCTTTACTAACATATACTTCCTCGCTTGTGATAATACTACTATTATACACGAATATGGCAACAATGTCAACCCCTTTTTTCAAATTAATCTTGCGTCCAGGGCCTTTTGATGAATTGGCCCACGCCTTGGACCTCTCTAGTACCAGACTCTTCTTCTTCCTCGAATAGAATCATAGTAATGAGACTATAAATTGCCATATCCATTAGAGTGTCCTTAATGGATTCTTCCTTATATTTGAACTCACCCTTCTTAATAAAGTTACTGATTCGGGCATACTTATCGCCCATACGGACTACAGAACCTTGCCACGCTGGAATGCCAGATAGTGCCGACAATCTAAAATTGGCAAAGATATCATCATTTGCACCATAATCGTGTTGTTTCTTATCGTGCAATTCTTTTATTTCCGCTAGGATTTCGTGAAACCTTCGGCTTTGTTCAGACATCATTAAACTCCTTTGGAACAGTTATCGTTATGTTGAATGTTTATAATTGAGGCAGGATTCATCAATAATTGATTTTCCTGATGTAGTAACTGCATTTCATTTAGGGTATCGGTGAAATCTCGCTCGTGATACTCTACTGCAATTTGCCGTATCATCTTCCTGGTAAGACTGTATTTCTCGCTTAGATGCTTTTCTATTGTCTGCACATCTAGGCACAAATCATCAATCTTCCTTAATAGGTTGGAGATTTCCGCTAGGGGGTATTCGAGTTTTTCCACTTCGAGTGGTATATAATTTCTATCTTGTTGCTCACTGGTCATAATCATTTCCTTCGTCTGAAAAGTTTTCATACCAAGATTCCATCCCTGGTTGCATACCTTCACAATCAATTTTCACTGTCAATTCTACTCTGGCTCGGTCTTTAATAACTGGGTCGACCGCAAGAACTAGACAGCATTTCTTACAAACAACATCCATTTTATCCCACGTCATTGACGTTGCAATGGAGGGAAGCAAATTAATTGCTTGATGTTGGGCACCACTCTGGTGGGGATGAGAGACTTTGAAGTCAACTCTATCTCCACAAGACGGACAATACACCATTACTGTGTCTTGTTCTGGCTCCTTGTTCTGTGCTTCTGCATAATCTGATGGATGAATAAAATGTCCCTCTAACATAATAACTCCTTTCGTGATTAATGTTCAGCCGTTAATTCTAAAATCTCCTCTGCTCCTTGATAACCAAAGTATAGTGCCAAGCAAATAAAGAAATACTTACTGTATTGAAACACTGCTTTGGTAGGTACCTTCTCGATACCGTGTTTCATTATCTGATAAACTCTGAATAATATTAATAGTCCTGCAACTCCACCAATGAATATTGGTAATTGGTCTGTGGCTGTGCTTGAGAATAGGGCCGCATAAAACAGAACTATCTCAAATCCTTCCCGAAGTATAGCGATGGTGACTGCTAGAGTGAGGGCCAAGGATGACCATATACTCACATCTATAGGACTTAATTTAGATACAATATCTTCTTGAAAGTGATTGTATGCACCGTGGCACCAGACTGCTAGATAACCTAATACACCAGCGGCCAATAGCATCGTGCCTGCTTCAAAATATTCTTCGTGGTCGTGTGTGAGGCCTGCAATGAATTTGAATCCCATTGCAACTCCTATTGATAATATGACACCAGCCCCTATACCGTACCATACCCATTTGTCTTTATCTTGTGTGCGAAATCTCCGCAAATACGTGAAGATTAACATCACGATTAACATTGCCTCAAAACCTTCTCTCAATATTATAAAGAGACTCCCCATAAATGGGGCTAATATTTCATTGGTCATACTTTTCCTTTTCTATTTACAACTTACCTAGGTATTTAGTAATCATTATAATTATAACAGCCCATCCAGCACAGGTCAAGACAATACTCCACTTAAATGTCTTGAAGAATCCACCATTTTCTTCATCAATATTTTGTGCTTTCTGGTCGTAGTAATCTGTCACCTTTTCAGAGCCCCATACTTTTCTCATATTTTTCTCCTACATTATACACTACAATGGTGCGGTTGTCAATGAAGAAATTGGGACTAGAATGCCCCTAGATGTATCATTGTCTCCACCTTGTACTTTTGCCTTCCTGTGTTGTAAGACGGTCTCCTTCATATCAGCCACTGTACGGGTGATATTAAAACAGAACTTATTATCTTTATAGAAATTCACGCTCCAGTATTTTGCCTGTGTAGTACATATGCCAGAAGGCTTTCCTCGTGATTCTGTTTCCACGAAATGATTACCAGTTCTGGTCCAGATATCTCTCTCACTCTTGACTTCTGTTTTATCTCCCGCTACTATGTCGGCGACTTGATTCTCGCCGACTTGACCCCATTTGAGGTCATATCTAAAATCTGCATTATGGTCCATAACTAAAACATTCTCCACGGTAATATAGTATATCCCACTAGACCAAATATATATTCAAACACACATATTATCACCAGTCCTGCGCCAATTTGCCAAGCCCAGTATTTCCATCCAGTGAGGGAATCAGCCCACGCACGAATGCGAGAGTTCTCTGCTTTCTCCATCAACTTATAACGATTCGCTAGATTCTTTGCCCATCCTCCTGTCAACCAAGAGATGATAGCAATCATCTGCTTAAAGGGCCACCAGATTATTTTAAGAATATTATGGACCATATTTTACCAGTTTCGCTTTTTCCATTTCCAGATATTCTTCGTTCAAACGGTTATTCTCGTCAACGAAAAACATTGAGAGAAAATTGGCCATAAGACCAATTGCGGCAAAGCCGACTATTACATACGCTATTAAGATTTCCATAACTTACTCCTTAAATAGTTAATTTATCAATCTAACGTCTATTATACAGATATTTAGGGGCTTTGTCAACCCTTTTTTAGTGTTTTTTTACAATTTTCTTCTATATAAATAGTTATAAAGAGGAGTATGTAAAAATATGTTTGGAATACCATTAGAAGTCATATCAATGATTGCATCCACTATTCTTGGTGGATATATGAAAATGAAGGCAGACGCCAGAGAGGATGAGCACCACAGGTCGATGCTAACACTCAAATTGTTGAAGGTGGAAGAATCAAGTAGGAAGTCGGCAAGGCAACTACAAACTAAGTCCGCTAAGTGGGCGAGGAAGTTTATTGTAGTATGTTTAATGACTATGGCTATGTTTATCTTGGCCGCACCTATGATATTTAATGAACCAACAAATGTATTGTATGAAGTTACTCACGGATTTAAATTATGGCTATTCGACTTTACGTGGAAGAGCCAAGAGTGGAAGACTCTGACAGGAATTGTTACTCCTGACTGGTTACCATTCGCAATAATGAACGTGCTAGGTTTCTATTTTGGAACTGCGGCCGTAACAAGACGAAACTAGAGGAGAGATAATGTATGATTTGATGATTCAATATTGGCAATTTACCCTGGTCGGAGTGATAGTGGCCATTGCGGCCTTACTCACCTGGATAATGGGAAGAAGTTTAGCATCGGAAGTAAGAGGCATTCAATTTTCTATTAAAGAAATGCCTGAAATGAAACCGATTCCGATTAAAACTTATGGAGCGGGATTTTGGAAAGGTATATGGATATGGTTGACTGTGACACGAAAGTGGGAGTTGACTAAAGATTTTATATATAAGATTGATAGACGTTTATACGTTATTCCAAAAGGATTTATATTTGACGGAGCATCCGTCCCTAAGTTCTTTAGGAGTTGGTTATCTCCTATGGGAGTTCTACTAATTGGGGGCCTTGTCCACGATTATGGATATAAGTACGAAACTCTAATGTATACTAATCTAAAGAATACAGTCGGAGTTAAAGACCAAAAATGGATGGACGAGACTTTTAGAGACATCAATATTAATGTAAATGGATTCTTTGTGATGAATTACTTGGCTTATTATGCACTGCGTTTAGGTGGATGGCTAGCCTGGAATAAACATCGAAAGAACAACTTACGTTGGGAGGACTCAATCCATAACAGATGAGTAAGCAATCACGCCAAAAGATGCGGCGTAGAAAGAGGAAAGCACTACGCCAGGAACAACTGATGTTCACGAATAGGAATAATGATGATGATGAGAAAGACAGCGAAGAAAACGACCAAAAAGACCGCAGACGTCCAAGGATTCTCTAGAGGAATCTTTTATGCAATGGCATTCTTATGCCTTGCTTCTGTACTCACCGCTTGTGTTACACTTGGAGGCTATTTCAATAAGGATGACAACGATAGAGTTCGTAGTAATTTGGATAATAGTGGTGATGTGGTTGAAGTGGAACCAGCACAAGTAAATGATGGATATGATGGTAACATAACACTGATTAATCCAGCACCGCCACCAGAAGAGAAAATCATCCATCTAGGAGTTACTAGTGAAGAGATTGATGAGCAAATCGGCCGTGCCATTCAAGAGGCAATCGCCAATCACGAAAAGGATTTACACACATATTCCCCCCACTATACCCTATTAAAATGTCATCAATTAGGTACTAATACGTTTTCTTGTAAGATAGTACAAGGAGAGAACATTCCTCTGCCAGAGAAAAAGGATGTTCCTATAGTTGAATTAACTCCAAAACAAGAAGAAAAATTCTATGAGGATGAGCCTGAGGTTAAAGAGGAAAAAGAAGAAAAATCTAGTTGGAATCCGTTCCGTTAACTAAAAGTCTTTTTCAGAAGCACACAGCCTAGATTGAAATTATCTGGGACTACTGGAGCGTGTTCAAAAAACGCTTTATGCCTGTCGGCACATTCCTTCTCATTCTGTAGTATTTCCAACACTTCCATTTGTTCTATTTGAGGAGGAGATACATCTAAGTTCAATGTAATTACTACTAAAAGCCACAACATTGTTTCTAACTCCATTTTGGCAAAAAGAAGAGGCGCCATCTGGCGCCTCCACTAAGTTAATAAAGAAAGAACGTATTAAGAAATTTTAATAGTTCTAGGTTTATCCTCTTCAGGAATCACGATATTCATATTAATCGTCAACACACCATCCTTTAAATCACCACCGACTATTTCGATGTTATCACCTATTGTGAATTGACTTTGGAAACTGCGGTTAGCAATTCCCCTATGAACAAATTGTTCTTCTGAACTGTCCGAGTCGCTTTTCTGCCCGGTTACCCTCAAGATATTCTTCTCAAGTTCTACAGTAATTTCTTTTTCAGTCCATCCTGCCAAAGCGAATTCCAACACATATGTGTCACCATTTCTAATGATGTTATGTGGTGGGTACTTTGCTGGTGGATTTCTATCGAACTGCTGAAGGGCATTAAAGATGTTATCCAATCCAAAAGATTGGTGCATCCAAGGGTCAAAAAACTCGTTACGAGTTGTTAAGTTTCTAGTCATTGCTATTTCTCCTTATAGTTAAGCAAGATTATATTGTGAGGCCTTCTAATTAAGAACCTCTCCTTATTCGATAATCCCATTGGGCATCATCGAATTCGGTGGTTGCACCGTAAACAACCATTGGGGGTAAAGATTTTTACTCTATTACTAGGTGTCCCCTTATCTCAGGAGTAACGCCTTGACAAGAAATGATGGCTGCGGTATAAATCGTAATGATTTCGTTGACAACACTTTCATTCTCCGACATTGGTTATAACTCCTTCAACCTATGACCACGGTTTTTTAAACTCTTCTTCTGCCTTGTAGTCAGTGGGCAGAAAACAAAAATATGGGAGGGGTTATTTGGTAATAAGGTAACCCCTCGGGAATCCTCAACTAGCGATACTAGGCCGCTAGTGCGTAATTAACATTGTCAGTTAATTTTATTTATACAAAGTTTACGTGATTTGTATACGTTCACGAGCGATTATAAACTTTGACTATCCAATCGAACCTAAATCATCCCCATCATAAAAACACTATGCCTCTACTGCATTGAGTGGTTTACAGTCATAAGAGACAGATTCCCAATGACCGTCTGTTGGCATTTCTCGGTACATTTTTAGTTGTTTTTCGCAGGTTGCCTCATCTTTGAAGTGTTCGACATCCTGTTTCAAACAACTTGAATACCCATTCAAACATACCGTTAATAATATATGCCAAACTATTTCCAACTCACATTCTCCTACAGTGTTCTTATGGTGGAGATGGAGGGAGTCGCACCCTCGTCTTGAATATCTCCACTTACAACTTTACGCTGTTTTTGTTTCTAGTGATACATAAAACCTGCTACTCCCCAACCTGCTAGGAACATACCCATATACATCATCCAGGGCTTCATCTAGTTCTCCTTAAAATTGTTAAAGTAACTACTTGTTGAGTATTTATAACAGTTAATCGTCTAGGACCCGTTCGTGTATCTTAGACAATAACATTCTCATCTCATCCAGAAGAACCTCTGGTACCTCACGCTTATGAAAAACTGATATTAGCGTGGAATAGTACCACCACTGGCTTTCTTTCTGGCTATTAAACATCTTCCAAACACCATCACCGTGTTCCTTGTAGTCTGCGAAGGTGTCCCTCAAGTTGTGTAACTTGTCAGCCGCGGCAACAATAACTGCCTGATACGGAGCATCTTTAATTCG
>Ga0257115_1000602_pt1 | contig 30340 bp, 52 predicted proteins | sample SI112_100mmetaG_FD_194465 | JGI IMG/M metagenome (GOLD analysis project Ga0257115, IMG submission 194465) | Marine microbial communities from Saanich Inlet, British Columbia, Canada - SI112_100m | ecosystem: Environmental > Aquatic > Marine > Inlet | place: Canada: British Columbia | collected...
CTTTTGATACTAATGGTAATTCAGTAACATTAAATCAGTCATTAGTTGATGCTGAAGTAACTAGACTCCAAGCAGTCTATGACTCTCAGCTATACGCTAGAACTCGCAAAGCTAAATACGACCTACTTAATCAAGACGAAATGCGGTATGACGATGTAAAGAATTCAACAACAACTTGGGTAGATGCTATTGATGCAATCAAAGCAGCCCATCCGAAACCATAGGAGTAACAGATGTCAACAATTAAATCATCCGCCGAACACCTCACACTCAACGCAGATGGTGCTTCTAAGGACATAAAGTTCCAAGCCAACGGAGTAGAGAAAGCGAGTATCAGTTCTGCTGGTGCGTTTACTTCTACTACGATTGATGCGACTGCGTTGACAGGTGACTTACCAGCTATTAGTGGTGCTAACTTAACAGGAGTTGGAGTAGCTGGTATCTCGTCTAGTGCTGATGCTACTGCTATAACAATTGATTCGAGTGAGAATGTGGGAATTGGTGTAACTCCAGAGGCTTGGCACGCTAATTGGACAGCATTACAATTAGGTGCAACTGGTTTTGTTGGGCAATATCAATCAGGTGCGACTGACGTTACTGGATTGGGTAGTAATATTTACTCTGATGGTACTTACAGATATATAGAAACAGACGAAGCTGCAATGATTAGGCTTCAAGATGGTGAAATACTTTTATCAGTAGCACCTTCAGGTTCAGCAGATGCAGCAATTACTTGGACTAATGCTATGACTATTGATAATGATGGTAATATAGTTCAAGGCACAGCTTCTACTGGAAGTGACGGAAGAAAATTAAGATTTCAAAGTAGTACATACACATTTAGGTCTGGTACTGCTGATGCTTACCATTATGAATTTTATAATGCTAATGGTGCTGTAGGAAGAATTAGAACTTCGGGTTCAGCAACTGCTTACAACACATCATCAGACTACAGACTTAAAGAAAACGTAGATTACACTTGGGATGCTACAACAAGACTCAAGCAACTTAAACCAGCAAGATTTAATTTCATAGCGGATGACACTAATACTTTAGTTGATGGCTTTATTGCACACGAAGTATCAAGTGTAGTGCCTGAAGCAATTAGTGGTGAAAAAGACGCAATGATGGATGAGGAGTACGAGGTTACTCCAGCAGTTGAAGAAGTCAGAGATGAAGAAGGAAACATAACAACCGAAGCAGTTGAAGCTGTAATGGGTACACGCTCTGTTATAGACCCACAAGGCATAGACCAAAGCAAACTTGTACCTTTATTAGTTAAAACAATACAAGAGTTGGAAGCAAGAATTACAGCACTAGAAGCCTAATGTCTGACAGACTGCGTAACAATGTAATAGCTGGGTTTATAGTTGTAGCTTTTTGGATAGTGTTTGTATTGCCAGTAATGGCTGCTGACCCGATTGTTACAGACTCGACAAGTGTTGTTACAACAAATGGCAATCAAAAGACAGAAGTAATAAGTCCGCCACCGAGTGCAATAGCACCTCAGTTTGGAAGTGGTAATAACTCAGATTTATGTACGATTTCTTCTAGTGGTTCAGTACAGACACAGATATTAGGTATTTCTGTAGGAACGACATACACAGAAGAAAATTGTTTACGACTAAAAAAAGCACAAAAGCTATATATGTTTGGAATGAAAGTTGCAGCAGTTAGTGTAATGTGTCAAGACCCAGATGTTTGGGAAGCTATGATGGATGCAGGTACTCCATGCCCAATAGATGGACTCATAGGCGATGAAGCTAAGAGAGCATGGGAAGTTCGTACAGAATTAATACCAAAACCAAAGGAAGAACATGAAGTTAGTACACAAGAAAAGCGTGACAAGGCTCTTGGCATTATGGGTGCTATTGCTACTGCCTTATTCATCTTTTAGTTACGAGTTCGGCTATACAAATAATACTGCTATATATGGCAATTCTTGGCAAATGAATACAGGCACTTTAGGTGTCAGTGCTGAAGAAGGACTAGATATAAGTGGTGTGATTTACAACTACACAACAGTTAAAAATGTAGTCGATGACTTTACAGTAACGATAGAAAGCGACAAAGTTGGTGGTGGTTATGTGTTTCAAGAGGAGCATGACTGGGATGGTCAGTATGGGGGAACTATACAAAATGTAATACCTTTGCCTTACACACCAATTGAGCAGTTTGGAGATGGCAGGATTAGAGGAACTGGTACAGGCAGTATTGAAGATGTGACTATTCTTTATATGTACAGATGGGATTTATGTAGAAACGCACAAAATGATGAATCTTGCCCTAATTACATACCACCATTGCCTGACTTACCAGTAATAGAAATATATGATGCTTTGGATGATGAGTATGTTGCTGAAGCTACAGAAGAAACAGACAGAGAATTAATAGATGATGATGAAAAAAATAATGATTCTAATGAAGAAGATGAAGAAAAAGACCGTTTAGAAATTGCTTTAGCTTCTAGTAGTAATGCTTTAACAATTGCAAGTGGTATAAGTCAATCAGTTCTTTTGCAAGCCATAAACAAAGCTACAAATATTAAGTCGTATTATGACGCTACAATTCCAAGCACTATATACACAGACACAATTACATTACAAGATAAAGATATAGTGGATAATAGACTAGTGTTTAGAAGTTTATCGCAAGACAAATTAATGGATGAAATGATAGAGGAGCAATACAAATGAAAAAATTAATAGCAGTTGGTTTAGTAATTCTTTTAAATGGATGTACGCTTTGGAAATTTGGTGGTGTTGAAGCAAACACTAACATTAATGGCAATGTGGAATCAAGATGCACAGTTAATACTGCTACAGCAGGTTACTATGGAAACCCTAATGCGTATACGCTTACGACTTTACCCGCAAGTGATGGTCAAGTACCAGTTATAAGAATTGATACTTCGCTAGCTAATGCTTATAAGGCTCAAATAAAATACCCGACTTCATTTAGTTCAAGTCCAAGTTTAGGTGATACCGTTACATGGACAGGAACAGTTGCATATGCCTCTGGAAGTGAAAGTGGTATGAGTGCGTATCAAACAGCCAGTAGCACTGCAGATGGTGGTGCAATGCGAATTTACAATTTAACACTAGCAGGTACAACTTGGTTTAATGTTACTTCAGTTGCTACTTACGGTGGTGGTTCACAAAAAGCATTTCCAAGTGGCTCATACACAGCAGTTGTAGTAGCAGAATGTATCGCGCAGTAATACTTTTCATTGCTTTAAGTGGTGCTGTGCTTGGTCACGATATGACACCAACTTATCCGAAGTGGAAAATGTCTTACATACCTACTGCTGATATGACTACAATGAAAATTTTTAATAAAAGGGCAGATGTAAATTGGTATCAAATAAATGTTTTTGATAAAGATTTTAAGCCTTTACCATTTGTAACACGCTACAAAATATTACAAGTAGGTTATTTAAAACACAAAAATTTTGATGTGTATATAAGTCAAAATAATGTAGATGATGCTGAATATATTTGCACAACCTCTAAATTAAGAGGAAATGATGATTTTAAACCAATAGTTGAGTCAAGGATTTGTTCGAGGTTTAAGTGAGGTGGTTAATTGTTTTATTGTTGTTCACTACACAAGCAATAGCTAATAGTAGTTCCATGAGTTTTTCTATACCTAGTATGAGTTCATCAAATGGCACAGACAAAATTAGAGCAGGAGATTTAGATTGCTCAAACAGTATTGGGGGAAGCACAAATTTTGAACTCGGAATGACTGCTGTAATAAACGATTTACAAAGTTTTATTTCTAGCAATAAAGATGCTTCACCACAAACAAAAGATGTAGGAGTGTATGCTAGAATAATAATACCTCTTGATGCACCTACGGAACGGATTAATTGCAACACTCTGTACCAATTAGAATTACAGCGTAGACGATTAGAAGTTGAAAGATTAAAACAAGAAATTGAGTATTTAAAAACAATGCAAAATGATGGTGCTTTTAATAACTAATGGCTGACTTAGAAAAAATTGTAAAACAAGGTGAAGGACTGTCTGACAAGAAAGTAAAGGTCGGAGGTCTTAAATTAAGTGGTGCAAGCATTATGGGTTTGTTCGCACTTATTTCAACTGTAATTGGGTCTTTATATGGTGGGTTTCTTCTTTATCAAAAAGTAGAATCACTGGCAAATCTTGACCTCGGTAAAATTAGTTCAACTATGAAAAAAACATCAGCAGATGTAATTCGTATTGAAGAACACGCAAATGCGATTAAAATAGAATTGAAGAAAGATATGACTGACCTAAGAAATTCACAATGGAATCTTGAATCTAAAGTTGACACAAAGTTACAATCAGTAGATACTAAGTTAACAAATTATGACACTAAACTAGATAGATTTGAGATTAAAGTAGATAAGACTAAAACAGATATAGAAAAACGAATACAAGAATCTTTAGATAACCCACTAGCTAACTAGGAGAATATTATGGCTTATAACAAAACACCGTATAAAGGAACAAAAGGAAAAAAGAAAAAGCGTGGAAGATAGAGTGCAAATGCTTGAGCATAAAGTTGACAGGCACAGCAAACAAATATCAAAACTCTTTAACAAAACAGAAAATACTGATGTTAAACTTGATAAGATTGTCCTAACCCTAAATCAGATAAGATTTACTTTTTATGGTGCAGTAGGGTATTATGCAATTTCAGAGTTGGGATTAGTCACAGCTTTGAAATTTGTCTGATAAATAAAATGGGGGTTTTATGAAAAGTGTAGACGAAATGAAGAAAATGGCAAAGGGTCGTACAAGTTTATGGGTTTTTGCTATTATCGTTGCTGTTGGTATTTTATATAACTGGCTAGCATAAGATATGTTTGGACTCCCCCTAGAAGTTATCACGATGTTGGTTTCGACTATGGGGGGTGCAATTATGAAAGCATGGTCTCAATCTTCAGCAGATAAAGCAGAACAACAAAAAGCCTTAATAACAAGATACCAAGAATCAGAAAAAAGCGTAGAGAGTGCTAGAGCGTTCTCAAACCCTAACGCTAACTGGATTCGTAGATTTTTAGTTATATCATTCATGGCTATGGCAGGGTACATTCTTCTTGCACCTGCATTATTTAATACTACAACTCAAATACCCATCATTACAACTGAAGGCTTTAAATTATTGTTTTTAGACTTCACAAAAGATATTACCTCTTACATCGAGTTAGAGGGAATTGTTACACCTGATTGGTTAGGTCATGCAATCCTATCTGTGGTTGGCATGTATTTTGGGTCTAGCATTACCTCTAGACGTTAAGAAATACCCCAAATTTGTAATAACTCTTGAACATCTGATACAGAGTAAGCTAACCCAACAACTCCTCCAGATTCGCTAATTTTAGCTATTCTACTTAATTGGTTTTTACTTAGCACTCCTTTTGGTGTACTAGTTTTTGGTTTTTTAACTTCAATTCCATAATACTTGCCTTCATAAATAAGGGTTATATCAGGCACTCCTGACTTTTGACCTTCAGCTTTCATCTTTCTAGCTACTGATATATTCCTGCGACCACCGTTGGGAACTGCCCACCAACATAAACCTTTTAAATCAAGGTACTGTGCTATAGCTTTCTGTATTTGGTGTTCAACTTCATTCATTAACCTATTATATTTAAAAAAACTGCACTTTTATTGCATTATTTACTTGACTGTACGAACTAAGGGCGTATACTACACTCATAGGCTTCAAAAACCTATATAAGACTAAATAATAACACGGAGAAAAAAATGATAAATTTTACAACAGGAAACGAATACCAAGGTTCAAACATTACAACATTATTAGATGCAGGTTTTGATTCAGACTCAGAATTTGCAACCTTTAAACAAGCCATTAAATTTTACGAATTAAAAGGCAAAGAACTTAAAGGAGCTAAAAATTGCGCCACGCTTATGAAGATTGTTGAAAAGAAAGTTAAAGACAAGCTGACTGGTGAATTAAAAAAGAAGAAAGTGCCTAGCACATTTGTAGTATTTGAGCGAAGCCACCTAGAATCAATTATCAAACAAAACACACACTAACCTTCAGGGGGGAGAAATCCCCCCAATTACGGGAGATATTATGAAAGGCAAGCAAGGAGCAAACGGAATTATTTTAAAGAAGCGTAGTGGCAGACCTGACGATTCTCGAAAGGCAAGAAGGAAGGCTGAAAGGGTGCGTATTAAACAACTAAAAAGGGAGAGAAAAAATGTGGAAGTATAAGTTATATTTTTATGATGAAGCGATGACTCACAAATATTACAAGCGAAACAAGGAAAAAGGTGAGTCTTATCAGGATTTTATGCAGAGTTGGGGGATTGACTTTTTTTGGAGAGAATATCCTACAAAAAACTTACATACTAGAAAAATGGCTGAGAGGGAGGTATTAATTGACGCATTTTTTAAAGACAAGGATGTGAGGGTGCATAAATTTTTATTTGAGCCTATTAATGAAGAGTGGCAACGAGACTATGACTTTGACTCAAGCTACTTTTCTAATCAAAAAAGAATTGAATAAATAGTTGATTATTTGCTTGACTATGCGAACAAAAGTCGTATAATGGTGTTCATAGGGTTAGATAACCTATATTGACTAAATAAAACGGAGATAAAAATGAAAAAACTTACAACAAAACAACAAAAAATTATTAAAAACGTTAAAGATTCAATAGCCATAGATTTAAGTGTTATGGAAGATTTCAAAGCAGAAGACGATTATAAAATGACTAAACATTGTCAAAAACATTTGCTAAGTAAATTAGACGGAATTTCAAGTTTTCTTATTTATCATGAAAGCAAAAACTGGGATGCAATTAAAGATATTATGTGGGAAATTAGACAAGACCACAGATTGCAATCAGAATGGGCATGGGAAATTCAAGAAAGAGTTTAATTTTACAGGGGGAGGTAACTCCCCTAATTATGGAGATAAAAATGAATAAATGGGATTTTGAAAATTTAAAAGACGATATTGCAAGGTTAAATGAAGTTCGATTAGACCAATTGACTGAGTTTATTGAGCAATGTCAGATTAACTTAAACCACTCGAAAAAGTTTAAAGTAGGTGACCATGTTAGAGTTGGCACTTTGACGAGAGGCACGGTGCAAGAAATTAATCATGGAAAGATTACAATCATTACAAACAGAACAGAGGCACATTTACAGACAAGAACGCACTCTGCAAGGTTTTTTGAGCATCTTTAATTAAGGAGAATTATGAGTAACTTTAAATTATATTCACAGCATGAGTTAAATGAGATGGCTTATGAAGACTTTAAAAAGGAAATTCATAGCTGTGTTTTGAACTTTGAACATATCATAGATATTAAAACAGGGAGTGTTCCTTTTAATGAGTCTAATATTGAACTTTTGATTGAATCAATAACTGAATTAAAAAAGGAATCTAAAAACTATACTCCTTATTTTGGTGGAAATGATATGGGGTTGGAGTATGATTTTTCAGACTGTGTATGGGAAGAGATTTTAAATTGTTGGGGCAAATAAAAGGATTATAAAAATGAAAATAACAAAGTTAACAGGTAAAGAAATTAAAGATTTAAGACTTGCAAATGGATTTAGACAGAAAGATTGTGCGAATATTGTAGGGGTAGGACTTAGGCAATGGCAAAAGTATGAACAAGGCTATCCTTGTAAAGAAATTTATATTCAAATTTTAAACATGGTTATTAGAAATAATAAACTTATTGATGCAAATACTCATGCTTTTGGTGGTGAAAATGATAATGATGGCAATGTTCTTGTTCCTGAAATGAACTTTACTGTACGAACTTAAGACCTAAAACTGTACCATTTGGTACAATGAAACCAAAAATGGAGAAAAAAAATGACAGAAAAAAATTCTTTTATTGTGTACAGAAGTTTTTATATTGGAATCCAAGCACTTAAGAAAAAAGACAGACTTCAGCTATATGATGCAATATTTGAGTTTGGTCTAAATCATAAAGAGATAGACCTTAAACCCTTACCTCAAGCTATGTTTGAATTAATTAAACCTCAACTAGAAGCTAACCATAGAAAATTTTTAAATGGAAAAAAAGGTGGAAAAGCAACACAAGACTTATGGGCAAAGGGAGAGCAAAGCAAAGGGCAAAGTGAGGGGCAAAAGAAGGGCAAGGCAATAGCTAATGTAAATGCTAATGTAAATGTAAATGCTAATGTAAATGTTAATGATAGAGTAGGTCTTCCACTTAAAAGTGGAGATGACTATTTTTTAACTTCAGATTTATATATTGAGATTAAAAAGACATTTCCAAGTTGCGACCTTGATGGTGAGTTAAAGAAAATGAGAGTTTGGCTATTATCAAACCCTTCAAAGAGAAAAACTCATGTTGGTACACCTAGGTTTGTCACAAATTGGTTATCAAGAAACACAGCAAACAGCGACCAAAAATCAGACACTTATGCTAGCATACATGAAGCAGTAATGCAGAGGAAAAATGTACGCAAATAACGAAATTGACAGCATGCAAATGGATTGCATACAAATTGCGACTGAGATTGCATCTTGGTGCGAGAGAAATTATGGTTATTTCATAAGAAGTAAATCTGACAAAGTGGCAACTATAAAAGACTTTGCAGACCAGTTAGCAAGGTTAACAGTGCATCAACAGAACACATGGGATATTGCTTTAAATCAGCACTATGATATGGGGCTTGCCCATCCACCTTTACCTGCACAAATAATTAAAACGATGAGAGGACTTGCTCCTCAAAATAATGAGGAGATTAAAAAATTGGCACATAATATTGACGCAGTTTACGATTGGCATGGACAATGGAAGTCAGCTGACCATGAAGACAAAATGACTTTTTTTAAAGACCACCAACCTCAAGGGGTAGGTTGGACTGATATTCCAGCATATATACAATATGAGGCAAGGAAATATTATATGACTGAGGCAGGCATGACAATTCATCAGGCTAATATGTGGATGAGAGAAAAATGAAAAAGAAACATTTTTTTGAAAGATTAGTCGAAATATATGAAAAAACACATAAAGAGCCAGATTGGGAACAATTCTTAAAGAAAAAAGAAAAAGAGGAGAAAAAAAATGAAAATAACACTACAAAAATTTGAGGAAGAAGGTGCTGAGTGGGGCATCCTTATTCCTGCTGATAAAGAATCACAAACCTATGTAGGCAAGTTAATAAGAAATGATGTTATCACTGCTGATTTTAAAAAGCCAAGAAACTATGAGTTCCATAAAAAATGGTTTGCCCTTGTAAAATTTGCATATGAACACTGGGAGCCATCTGCGTTTCAAGATTCCAAATGGGAGGGAGTTGTACCTCAAAAGTCATTTGACAGATTTAGAAAAGATTTAATAATATTATCAGGTCGATATGATGCAGTTTATCGTGTTGATGGCTCTGTCAGAATTGAGGCAAAATCAATATCCTTTGGTAATATGAATCAAGAGGAGTTTAAAGAATTATACAACTCAACTATTAATGTGGTACTTGACAAAATACTGACAACTTATAATTTAGATGATTTGAAAAAAACTGTCGAAAAGGTGGAGGCATTCTATTAATAAAAAAGAAAGAAAAGCAAGGTTTGAGGCTTTGGTTGAATTTGGATGTGTTGTTTGTATGCGACCACCTGAGATACATCACTTGATTGGATATAAGTATTCAAGCCTTAGTAAAAAGGCTGATGATAGCAACACTATACCGTTGTGCGTTGAACACCACAGAGGCAGTCAAGGTATACACCATCTAGGTATGAGACCGTGGGAGAAGGTATATGGAACGCAAGAACATCTCTTAAATATTGTTAATAAGCACTTGACAACTACGACCTAAGAGCGTATATTTATACACATAAAGCCATTTTGCTTTATATGACCAAAAACGGAGTTACAAATGATAATAGATAAAACACAGATTGATTATACAAGACCCCCAACATATTGTTGGAACTGCAACAAACAAACAGGCTACGGATTTAATGTAGACCAGCCAAAAAGATATGACACCATTGTTTGTTCGACTGAATGCAAAAAGGCTCTAGATAACGAAGGTTGGAAGCCATGCGAGGAGGCTACACAATGAAGAGTCCTATTAGAAGATTACTAGAGATAAGGCATTCACTTAATGTTTGGCTTTGGAGAAAAGGTTTAGCGACTCGTAAACAAAGCTATCAGAACTATGCAAAGATACCTTATGAAAAAGCCTTGATACCTCTTAGGGGTAGGACTTGGCTTGTGATTGGCATCTTAATTGGATTGATACCTTACATTGTTCACCAAGCACCATATATTGCAAGGTGGATATACTCATGAAGGGTAGCAGAGATGTAATTGAGATGGAGGAAAATGGTGAGATTGTGTTTAATGAAAACACAGGTTGCTATGAACCAACCAACTGGACTGAAATGCAAACCAAAGACATGCATGAAATACGAAACGATGCTATATATCAAGAAGAACGTGAGCGTCGGGCAGGATTTTTTGAGGAGAATAAAAAATGATAATAACAGGTGATGATATTCATATATTCAGATATTTAACCTTAAGGAAAGGGTTACAACTTGAACTTAAAGGCATGAAACTGTCTAGAGGTAGGTCGTGTTACACGATTATAAAAAAGGAGTTTGGTTTAAAAGGCAACAAGCAGAATGTGTTAAACCAATTTACTGAAATGTTAACTAAAGCAGGAGTATTAAGATGATAACTAATCAAAAAGTAATTATTGAAAAATGGTTAAGAGACCACGGTTCAATCACTGGCAAACAGGCTATGGATGATTGTGGTGTTTATAGATTGAGTGCTGTGATATATGAACTTCGGAAACGAGGAATAGATATTGAGACCAATATGATTTATGTTAAAAATAGATATAACGGTCAAAGTCGTATTGCTCAGTACAAAATAAAAGGAAATGGCAAGCCAACTGAAAATGAAGCAGAAAAATTCTTAGACTCTAAACCTAAAGATTGGATAGATAAGCTAATTGACAGTATTGGAATTGGGGGTAAGTCATGAGCAAATTAACATTAGGAGATGCCTTACTTAAATTTAAGGCTACAGAAATTAAAGTTGTTAAAGACTCAACAAACTCTTTTTATGCAAACTCAGAATACGCTGACATTAACAATGTTTTAAGAACGATACAGCCCACTTTAAATGAACTGGGTATTGTCATTGTACAAAGTGTTCAGGTTACTGATTTGGGAGATGTTTTAAAAACTAAAATATTTATGGCGCATGACCCAAAAGACTGTATGGAAAGTAGCGTTAGATTGGTTATGCCACAGGGTAAAGAAAACATGCAGACTTTAGGGGCGTGTGTGACTTACGCAAGGAGATACGGAATTGTAAGTATGCTATCGCTTGAAGCTATTGGTCAAGATGCTGATGATGATGGCAACCGAGCAAGTAATAAGGGGTCAACACCTAATGTAAAGAATGCGTATAATAAAACGCAGAAAGAACCAACACCTTCACAAAAAATTAGTGCAGAGATTGTTGGAATGAAAAAAAGGCTAGATAAAGCAAAAGACGAAGGTGACCATGAAACTGCTACTAATATTTTTGAAATGGCAGGTGATAAGCAATATACTCAAGTGCAGGATTACCACGATAGGTTATTTGGAGGTTCATTTTAATTAGGCTCACAATACAGCCGAATATTGTTAAATAGTTTAGCAGTTTCTATTTAATAACTTATACAAAAAAACTGCAAAAGAATTACTCTGACCCATAGGGTATTCGGGGTGGCAAAAGTTGAGGTCATCATTCCTTATCTCCTCGCCTCGTTAGGTCTTAATGGGGGATTGGTTACCCTAAGTAACCACCTAAATGGAGATTTAATGATAACTTATGCACAATTTTTAGAGCATTTAACAGACCCAACTTTGAGTCAAAAAGATAAATTTACTGAAAAAATCGAAATACTAAAATTAAAAAATAAAATGGGGTGGACAATTGCTCATGCTCAATCAAGAAGAGGTTGGGTTACTGAAGATAAAGAAATTTTAAGATGGTCAACGATTCACGGCTACACGGTAGCACATTGTCAAGTGTTTCATGGCAACATCTTTACATCAAAAATTATTAACAAACTTTCAACTAACGCAGGGTGGTTGCCTGCATCTAAAAAATCGGCAAGTAAAACTACGATTACAGTTGAACAGCTAGGAAGCCTTGTAACTAAAGGTTATTCAATTTATATTAAATCAAGGAGAAAAAAATGAATACATATGAATCAAAACCAAATACAGCAATAGTGTATGTAGAAAATGGAATATTTAGTAGAGAGGGTGTTGAACAAGTAATGGCATCAAATAAACCAGTAATTAAAGTTAGGATGAATGTAGATGGTAAAGATTTAGAAATACCTTTATATTTTAAAATGGTGTGGGATGATGCAACTGGTGGATTTTCAAACCAATTTTTTGTGACAAGCACAGGCTCTAAAATGTTAAAAGGCAAGGTTGAGTTGCCTCGTGTTCAAAATGCAGTGCAGTCTATGTCCTCTGATGACATGTTAAGGGATATGGGTAGCGATTATCCTAACGACGATAATAAAAAATTCTAATTATGTCTGAAATAGCTAAAACATATTTACCTGTTTATGTGCCTATTGATGACTTGCGTTTAAATGACACAAACCCCCGTAATATAGATGAAGGAAAGTTTTTAAAACTTGTAAAAAGTATTAAGGACTTTCCTGATATGCTCAAAATAAGACCAATTGTTGTTGACGAGAATAATGTAATACTCGGTGGCAATATGAGGTACAAGGCATGTATTAAGGCAGGTTTAACAGAAGTTCCAATATTAAAAGTTGACGATTTAAGTCTTGAGCAAAAGAACGAGTTTATTATTAAAGATAATGTCGGCTTTGGTGCTTGGGATTGGGAGATGCTTGAAGAGGAATGGGATGCTGATTTATTAGAGGAATGGGGTCTTGATTTAGAGTTCGATGCTGACAAGCCTGCAGAGAATGATAAAGACGAGGAAGATATACCTGAAGTCCAAGAAGAGCATATATCACAACTGGGAGACGTTTGGATATTGGGAGAGCATAGATTAATGTGTGGAGACTCAACAAAAGAAGAAGATGTCTCTTTGTTGATGAACGGTATAAAAGCGGATATGGTATTTACTGACCCACCGTGGAATGTTAACTATGGTGCTGTAGAACATCCAACTTATAAGTCTAGAACTATATTAAATGACTTTATGGGTACAGAAGATTTTAAGGAATTTATGGACTCAACATTTAAACAAATGAACGCACATTCTAAAAAAGGCTGTCCTACCTATGTTGTAATGTCAGCACAAGAGTGGGGAAATATGATGCTTACATTAACTTTGAACGAGTATCATTGGAGCAGTACCATAATATGGAATAAAAGCAGTTTGGTATTAAGTCGTAAAGATTACCATACTAAATATGAACCTATATGGTACGGTTGGCTTGAAGGTGATGCAAGACTTTGTCCTTTAGAAGATAGAAAGCAAAGTGATGTTTGGGATTTTGACAAACCTTCGCGTTCAGAGTTACATCCAACAACTAAGCCTGTGGAGTTAGTTGAAAGAGCAATTTTTAATAGCAGTAAGCGTGATAATGTTGTACTTGATTTATTTGGTGGTTCAGGAAGTACAATGATTGCGTGTGAAAAAGCTAACAGGAAAAATATGTCTATGGAACTTGACCCTAAATATGTAGATGTTATTATAAAAAGGTGGCAAGATTACACAGATAAAGAGGCTGTGTTAGAAAGCACAGGTGAAAAATTTAACTTAACAAAACTTAACGAGAATGAAATTATCTAACGAGGAATTTTGGGCAGGGCTCAGAGAAAGTGCAGGTATCTATTCACGAGCAGTAAGATTGTACAAAAAAGAGTACGACGTCGATATATCAAGAGTGGCTGTCCGTGACAGAGCATTAAAAGACCCTGAACAATTAAAAGACATTAAAGAGCAGAACATTGATGTTGCTGAAGAAGGATTACACACGCTTATGAGAACTAAAAATGAGCCTGTAAGACTACGAGCAATTGATTTGTTTTTAAAGACACAAGGCAAAGACCGTGGATATGTTGAACGCAGAGAGGTTGACATTGACGGTGACATGAATTTGGTGGTCGAATTTGTCGAATGAATGTACAAATACCAAAGGCTTTTAAACCTTTATTTAAACCTGAAAGATGGAAAATTTATTATGGTGGAAGAGGTGGTGGAAAGTCATGGAGTTTTGCTAACGCTTTATTAGTTCTTGGTGTAAAAAAACGGATGCGTATATTATGCACTCGTGAAATACAAGGTTCAATGAAACAATCGGTGCATAAACTGTTGCATCAATGCATTGAACGAATGAGCCTTGATAATTTTTATCGTGTAACCCGTGATGGCATTTACGGAGCTAATGGCACAGAGTTTATATTTCTTGGATTAAAGCATGACCCAAATCAAATAAAGTCACTTGAGGGCATAGATATATGTTGGGTCGAAGAGGCACAAAAAATCACTCATGAAAGTTGGTCAATATTAACACCAACCATAAGAAAGCAAGGTAGCGAAATATGGGTGTCGTTTAATCCAATATTAGACACAGACCCAACCTACCAACAATTTATTGTAAATAACAACCGTGATAACGCACTTGTTGTTAAAGTTAATTTTTATGATAATCCCTATTTTTCAGATGAGCTTCGCAACGAACTGGAGTATATGAAGCAAAATGATTATGATGAATATTTACACATATGGGAAGGAGAGTGCAGGACATCAACAGATGCTCAAATATTTAGACATAAATATACGGTTATGGACTTCAAACCACCAAGTAACGCAGTGTTTTATTATGGCTTAGACTGGGGTTTTTCACAAGACCCTACGGCTGTGTTAAGATGTTTTATTTTTGATAACTGTTTGTATATTGACCATGAAGCAGGTGGTCGACAAATAGAGTTAGATAACACCTACAAACTAATAGATGAAATTCCTTTGTCAAAACAGCATATAATAAGGGCAGATAGTGCTAGACCTGAATCAATCAGTTTTGTTAAAAGACAAGGCTACAAGATGGAGTCAGTTCATAAATGGAGTGGTAGTGTCGAGGATGGGATTGAGTTTATACGCAGTTTCCGTATGGTTTACATTCACACTCGCTGTTTAAATACAGCAGAAGAATTTGTGAAATACAGTTACAAAGTAGACCGATTAACAGAGGATATATTGCCACAGATAGTGGACTCGAATAATCACTACATAGATGCATTGAGATATGCATTACAACCAATGATAAAAAGAAAAGGACAACCAAAACTGGCAAGAGTAATAGGAGCATAGAATGGGAATTGATAGTACACATCCTTTGTACAATGATTCAAAGGAAAAATGGACAAGAGTCAGAGATTCTTTTTTAGGTTCAGATGCAATAAAGTCAAAAGGTGAGATTTACCTACCAAAACTTAGCAGTCAAGAAAAAGCAGAGTACGACGCATATGTCATGCGTTCAATGTACGTTAACGCAATCAAAAACACAATTCAAGGTTTAGTCGGTGCAGTAATGCGTATTAATCCAGTAATAAATGCACCTGATAGAATTATGGAGTTAGCACAAGACATTACAGGCACAGGTGTCAGTCTTAATGATTTTATTTCTAACATGATATCCGAGCAATTGTTAATGGGTAGACAAGGTGTGTTAGTTGACAGAACAACAGACCGTGCGTATTTGTCAGGATACACAACAGAGCAAATGACTAACTGGATGCAAGATGTTATTGTCTTAAAAGAAACCTATTTAATGCAAGACTTAAACGATGATTACTCTCAATCGTATGAAGTTCAATACCGTGAGTTAATGATTGATGAAGATGGTAAATTTCTTGTTAGGATTTGGAAAGATAATGAAGGATGGAGTGTTTCACAAGAAATATATCCAACAAAGGTAGGTCAAGCATTAGACCAGATACCATTTGTTGCTATTAGTGGTAACGAATTAAACTTAAACCCATCACAACCACCTTTGATGTCATTGGTTGATACAAACTTGTCAATGTACCGTACAAGTGCAGACCTTGAGCATGGTAGACATTTCACAGCATTACCAACACCTTATGTGACTGGTATTGACGGTGACAGTGAGTTAAGGATTGGTTCAGGCTCTGCTTGGATATTACCAGACTCGTCAAGTAAGGCAGGTTATCTTGAGTTTACTGGACAAGGGTTACAAGCACTTGAAAAAGCTGTGGAAGAAAAGCGTTCTATTATGGCAGGTCTTGGTGCAAGTCTATTACAAACACAAAAAAACGGTGTGGAATCAGCCGAGTCACTTAGATTAAGGCAAAATTCAGAAGCCTCTGTTCTTGTAGGTGCTGTATTGTCAGTTCAAGAAGGCATCGCAAAAGCACTAAGTATAATGGCAGAGTGGGAAGGAGTAAGTGGAGATATAGAGGTTGCACTTAATACTGACTTTGTTGACACTAAGATTGAGTCTGAGGATTTGGTTGCATTGATGAGTGCTTGGCAGTCAGGTGCTATAAGTCATGAAACATTCTTACACAATATGAAGAAAGGTGAAATATTGCCAGACGAAGTATCTGTGGAAGATGAAAGAGACAGGATTGACTTACAAAATCCAATGAATTTAGATTAATCGTGTGTTAAATAGTGAACACAAATGAAAAGATACTAGATGAGATAACTGGCTACGCTGTAGATATACAAAGGTATGAAGCAACCGTACAGAAAAAAATAATAAAGCAATTAAAAAAACTTGAAAGACAGTTAGTTGCTGAGTTAAGAGATTCTGGAGTTGCTGAAGCTGTAAGACAACAAACAAAGCAAAAAAAGTTAAAATCTTTGTTGAAAAAAACTCGAGAAACAATTACCACAGCTTATAAAGATATATCTAAAGAACAACTTGTTATATTGTCTGAAGTTGCAGAACTATCTGAATTGCAAACAGTCTCTGCTATAAACACTTCAATTAAAGCAAATGTAATACAACCGAGTATGAGTCAAACCATGCTTAAAAATATTGCCTCTGACACATTAATTGAAGGTGCTCCAACAAAACAATGGTGGGCGAGAAGAACTGACCAATTCCAAAGCAAGTTTGAGGACACAGTCCGAATGGGTATGTTGCAAGGCTTACCTACAGATAAAATTGTTGGAACTTTGGTTGGAACAAAACTAAACCGATATAAAGACGGTGCGTTATATTCACAATTCCGTGGTGCTGATGCATTGGTTAGAAGTTCAATTCAAACGGTAGCCAACACATCAAGGCTCGATACATATCAAAATAACTCAGACATCATTAAAGGAATTGAATGGTCAGCAACATTTGATAATAGAACATCTGAAATATGCATGGCTCTTGATGGTTTGCAATGGGATTTAAATTATAAACCTATTGGTCACAGCAAAGCCTTTGTTGGCTCGACTGCACATTGGAACTGTCGAAGCACACAAGTTCCAGTTACTAAGAGTTGGGAGGAGTTAGGAGCAAAAGGTAAGTTTGCAGAAGTTCCTGAATCAACAAGAGCCAGTATGGATGGACAGGTTTCAGGTGGCAAGAACTATGAGCAATGGCTTCGTGGTAAATCAAAGGCTTTTCAGGTTGAGGTTTTGGGTGTGGAAAAACAAAAGCTATGGAAAAACGGTAAGATTGGCTTTAAAGATTTAGTCAATCAATCAGGTAATCCTCTTACTTTAGAAGAAATAAAAAATAAAATTTAGTTTAAATATAACTTGACTATACGACCTAAGAGCGTATACTAAAGGCTGTAAGGTTAATTAAACTTACATTTTTAAACTAAAAGAGGAAACAAAATGAAAAACATTAATAAAGAGTATTTTATAAAACTTGACGATAAAGAATTAAAAGACTTTGACGATAAGATTATATATTTTACATATGAAGATGCAAAACGTTATTACGAAGCATTAGCAAAAGCAGGTTGCGATGTGACTTACGGTAAAGACATCAAAATATTAAACGATATATTTTTATAATTAAATAAATAATAAATTAGGGTAAGGTTGAGGTCTTACCCTTTTTTTGTGCCTGTTTAAAAGTTGTGCTAAAATGCGTAAAGACAGAGTCATTTTTTTAATATAACGGAGTTATATATGAGCGAAGAAGTAGAAGTAAAAACATATTCTGAAGAAGAATACACAGGAGTTAAATCAAAGTTAGACGAGTTTCGTTCTAATAATGTTAAACTAATGAAAGACATGGAAGCCTTAACAAGTAAGTTTGATGGCATCGATGTTGATGCTTACAAAGATATGAAAAGTAAGCAAGAAGCAATGAAAGAAAAGAAATTAATTGATGCAGGTAAGATTGATGAGTTACTTGCTGAAAAAACAAAGCAGATGAGAGAGGTACACAACGGTGAATTGGAAAAAACCAACCAAGTGAACGCTTCATTACAAGACCAGTTAGCTAAACTAGTTATTGACAACGCTGTGAGAGATTCTGCTGTTAAAGCAGGTGTTGTTGACACTGGCATGGATGATATATTGCTACGGTCTAAGTCTGTGTTTTCATTGCAAGATGGTAAAGCTGTACCTACAGATGCACAAGGCAACACCATTTTTGGTCATGGCACAAGTGAGCCTATGACTGTTAATGAATGGGTTAAATCACAGATGGATATAGCACCACATTTATTTAAGACTTCTTCGGGTTCAGGCTCTCAGCACAACGCAAGACCTAATGGAATGGGCAAGCAAAATTTAACCCCAATGCAAAAATTAGAGATGGGATTCACAAAATAGGTTTATAATACACATATTGACTGTCGGAGATAGTTAGACCCTACTTTATAGCCTGTGGCATACAGTAGTAGATGTTTTTTTAATCTGCCTGTATTACATAGGCATAATTTTTTTTATAGGAGTCATAATTATGGCATCAGTTACACTAGCTGAATCAGCTAAACTATCGGAAGATATGTTGGTTGCAGGAGTGATTGAAAATATCATTACTGTTAACCCTTTTTATGAAGTATTACCATTTGCAGGTATTGAAGGTAATTCTTTAGCGTACAACAGAGAGAATGCTCTAGGTGCAGCCCAATGGACTACAGTTGGAACAGCAATTGCAGGTGGTAAAGCTGCAGCTACTTTCACTCAAGTTACAACTTCATTAACTACTCTTGTAGGTGATGCAGAAGTAAATGGTTTGATTCAAGCTACTCGCTCTAACATCAACAATCAAAAAGCTGTACAAGTAGCATCTAAGGCAAAAGAAATTGGTAGACAATTTCAGTCAAAGATGATTATTGGTGCAGGTGCAAACAATGAAATCTCAGGGTTAGCTACATTATGCCCTGCTGGTCAAAAAGTTGCATCAGCTACCAATGGTTCAAATCTTTCATTTGCAAAAATGGATGAGGCTATGGACTTAGTAGTTGATAAAGATGGTGAAGTAGATTACATCTTAATGAACTCAAGAACTATTCGTTCATACATGGCATTACTTAGAGCGTTAGGTGGTGCAAGTATTGGTGAAACTGTTACTTTACCAAGTGGCAAAACACTTCCAGCTTACAGAGGTGTTCCAATCTATCGTAACGATTACATTCCTATTAATGTTACACAAGGTAATGTTGCAACAAGTACAAGTGTATATTTCGGTACTTTAGACGATGGCTCTATGTCACATGGTATCTCTGGACTAACTGCTAGTGGTTCAGCAGGTATTCAAGTTGAAGAAGCAGGTATCTCTGAAACTAAAGATGAAACAATTACTCGTGTTAAGTGGTACAACGGTCTTGCTCTATTCTCAAACTTGGGAATCTCAGCAATGACAGGTATTCTCGACTAAGAGAGTTTTAATCTTATCCCCTACTTTCGGGTGGGGGATTTTACTGGAGTAATTATGTCTATAGATGCAACAGTAAATGGAGCTTCGTCTGACAGTTTTTGTACAGTTGCTGAAGCAGACACTTACTTTTCAAATAAATTATATTCTACAACTTGGGATGCAGGGTCTACAGCTAACAAAGAAAAGGCTTTAAAACAAGCAACAAGAATACTAGATGAAAAAATAGCTTGGACAGGTACAAGAGCAACAAGTACACAGGCTTTAGGTTGGGGAAGAACAGATGTATATTGGGATGGCATCTCTGTATCTTCAACAGCTATTCCAAAACAAATTATTAATGCAACCTCAGAATTTGCAGGGCATCTTCTTGTTAGTGATTTAACAGCTAACGCAGAAGGAAAAGGATTAGATTCTTTAAAAGTTGGTGACATTACTTTAGATTTTGACAAGACTGACACAGCAAGTGTTATGCCCGATATAGTGCAAGAAATGTTAAGAGGTTGGGGAACAATTTATGCTAGAGCCAAGTTTGGCGCAGTACCAGTAGTGAGGTCGTAATGCCTTACAGAGCAACAATACAAAATTTAGTTGAATCAGCTTTTGTTACTTTAGGTGACATTACTGAAACAATATCTTACAAACATAAAACATCAAGCAGTTACAATGTAGGTACAGGTGCAGTAGCAAATGCTGTTACAAATTACTCTGTTCCTGCTGTAATTAAATTTCTTGGTGGTGAAGTTGATGGAAACACAAAAGAAAAAGAATTTACAGGTGACTTACAAGTCATGTTTGCAAGTAAAGATTTAAATTCGGGTTCTACTGAGCCTAACACAGCAGACACAATCCAATACGATAGTGAAATATATTCGATTAACAGCATTAAGTCTGATTCTGTTAAAGCATCATATACGCTTAACTTAGTGAGGCTAGGATGAGTGTTGCTTCTTTTAATGTTGACTTAAATAAATTTGCCAAAAGCATGAACATTGAATTGGAAACAGTTGTGCGTAAATTAGCTTTTGAGGTTTACAAAGGTGTTACTCAAAAAACACCAGTTGACACTGGTCGAGCAAAAGCGAACTGGATGCTAGGCTACGGTAGTATTAATTCGACAATAACAAATAACACAACATTTACTTTAGTTCAGCCACCTAAAGGTTCAGGCAAACGACCAATATATATAACAAATAATTTGCCATACATAAGTAAACTTGAAAACGGTTCAAGTAAACAAGCACCAAATGGTATGGTTAATTTAACAATGAATGAAGTTCAAAGGAGTATTAGAAATGTCGTTCGCTAGTGAAAGAACAAACATTGAAGGAAGATTTAACTCTAACTGGACAACCACAACCATTGCATGGGGTAATGTTGCTTTTGATGAACCAAACAATGCTTCATGGGTAAGGTTTAATATACTGAACGGTGAGACTGAATACAGAGCCATAAATTATGCAAAGCGTTATAATGGTATAATAAATATACAAATTTTTGTGCCAATAAAGACAGGTACAAATGTGGCAAGAGGTTACGCTGACACAATTTCTGCAATCTTTGAGTCAGAAAAGTTTAACGATGTTTGTTGTGATGTGGCAAGTCTTACAACAGTGGGTACTGATGACAAATGGCATCAGATTAATGTAGATGTTCCTTATTGGAGAGATTCATGAATAAAAACGATGTAAAATTGTATCCACCTAATGGTGGTGAAGATTATGTAATACCTCATCCTAGTAAGGTTGAGCAAATGAAAGCAAATGGGTGGGTTGAAAAACCTGTAAGTAAAACAAAGTCAAAGGAGAAATCAGATGGCGAATCATAAAGGGTCAGAAGGACTCGTAAAAATAGGTACTAACACTGTAGCAGAGGTGAGAGATTGGAGTCTTTCTGAAACTGCTGAAACAATTGACGATACAGCAATGGGTGATACTGCAAGAACTAGGCAACCTTCTTTGACATCAGCTAGTGGCTCTTTGAGTTGTTGGTGGGATGAAACAGATGCTAACGGTCAAATTGCTATGCAAGCAGGCAGTGAAGTAGCTTTAAAGCTATATCCCGAAGGTGATGCAAGTGGAGATTACTTTGCAAGTGTTTCAGCAATCATTACTTCGCAAGATGCAACTGCTACAATGGATGGCATGGTAGAGGCATCTTTTTCTTGGGAATCAAACGGTGCTGTTACTTGGGCAACTGTGTAATGTATGAGTGTTCTTGATAACGCAAAATCCCACTTTGATAGCTTAGAAACAAAAGCAATTGAAGTGGAAGAATGGGATGCGATAGTATATGCAACACCATTTACGATGGGCGAAAAAAAGAAACTTTGGAAACACGCTAAAGAAGATGATATTGAGTTTATGGTAAGAACCTTAATATTAAAGGCTTTAAATAAAGATGGCTCAAAGATGTTTTCTATTGAAGATAAGATTACATTAATGAACCATGTTGACCCAAATGTAATAGTACGAGTTGTAGGTGAAATATCGGTAGCAGACACTATTGATGAAATGTCGGGAAACTAACAAGCGATTCCGAGTTAAAAGGAAAGTACGAACTTGCGAATCGCTTACACAAGACTGTAGCAGAAATTGATGCGATAACAGTTGAGGAGTTTAACGGATGGATTGCCTACTTCCAATTAAAGGATAAAGATGGCAATTAATCAAATAGCAAACCTCGGAGTTAAAGTTGACCCCAGAGGTGCAATCACAGGTGCTTCAAGAGCAAAACGAGCCATCACTGGTATTGGTAATTCTGCTCGTAATGTTAAAAACAGAATTATGTCCTTACAAGGTGCTTTATTAGGTCTTGGTGCAGGAGCATTTATAAAATCAGTAATTACGACAGCTTCAGAAGTTGAATCATTGCAAGTCAGACTAAAATTTTTAACAGGTAGTGCTGAAGATGCAGGTAAAGCGTTTGATTCAATGAACGAATTTGCTAAAAAAGTACCTTTTTCTCTTGAAGAAATAGAAAGAGCAACTCCTTCTTTATTAACAGTTGCAAATGATGTTGACGAATTAAATGAACTATTAGCTATAACAGGTGACATCGCTGCGGTTTCAGGTCTTTCATTTGAAGATACAGCTAGACAATTACAAAGGTCTTTTGCTTCAGGTATAGCATCTGCTGAAATGTTTAGAGATTCAGGAACGACTGCATTTTTAGGTTTTGAAGCAGGTGTTTCTAAAACTGGAGCAGAAACAAAAAGAATAATAATGGATATGTTCCAAGATGGAACAACTACTGCTAAAGGTGCTACTGCCGAATTAGCAAAAACATTTCAAGGTCAAGTGTCAATGATGCAAGATGCTTTTCGAGATTTAAAACTTGCAGTGGCTGAAGCAGGAGTTTTTGAAGCAACAGCAAAAGCAGTTATTAAAATAACAAATGCTTTCCGAGACCCACAAACGATTTCAATGATGAAAAAATTTGGTGAAAGCCTAACTACTATTGGAACTGTTTTAGGCAATATGATAGCAGGATATATGTCCTTACCAAAAGAGGTCAGAGATGTAGGTATTATTCTTGCAGTTTTAGGTGGTAAAAAGGCTAAAGTAGCTATCGGTGCGTTAGCAGTTTTTAGTGAGGAATTAAACAGATTTTTAGACCTTACATTTAACGCAGATGAAGCTAATAGAAGGGCAATGGAATGGGCAAACTCAATGCAAGATGGTATTCGAGCAGGGTTGGTTCGAGCATCTTATGAAGCTAGAGATGCAGAAAATGCTTCAGAGGGTTTGGATGATATTGTTATGGGTCATGGTGTTTCACAATATAAAGATTTAATTGACCAATATAAATCTATATATCAAGGGTTTTTATTTAATCAACAAAGAGTAACACGAGATTTAACTGGAACTGTTGATGATTATGTTGCAAGTATTAAGGATGTTGGTGTAGAACTAAGTCCATTAATGCTTTTGTATAGAGATGAAAAAAAGGTTTTGAAGGAAATTAATGACCTTTATATAACAGGTGTTATTAATCAAAAGCAAATGGCAGAAGCAACAACGGAAGTTGCTATGGCTTATATGGATGCTGTAGACAGGATGCGTCAGGCTGATTTAGATACTCAAATAAAAAGTTTTGCAGACAGTATGGCAAACAATATTGAAAACTCAATTATTAGAATGAGTCAAGGATTGATGTCATTTAAAGATGTTGTTAAAAATGTATTTCAATATGTTGCAGGTCAAATCTTTAAAATGCAGGTGGCACAGCCTTTAGCAAGTGCTTTATCAGGAGTTATAACTAATTCAATGACAGGAATGTTCAGTCCTAATATTGGTACTCAAACAACACCACCAAGTGGTAGAGCAGGTGGGTTTGCAAATGGTGGCAGACCACCAGTTGGTGTAGCATCTATTGTTGGTGAAAGAGGTGCAGAATTGTTTGTACCTGATACAGCAGGAACAATAATTCCAAATAACAAATTAGGTGGTGGTCAAACTATTAATGTGACTTATGCACCACAGGTTAATGCTTTAGACCCAAGAACAGCACAGGTAGTTATCGCTGAAAATGCACCTACCATTGTTGGTCTTGTTAGGCAGGCATTTGAACGCAACGGTCAACAGGTAGCCTTATGAGTTTTCCCACATCCCCCACAGCAAGTAGTATATCTATAACAAGTGTAAACCCAACCTACACAAGTGTTACTCACTCTTTAAAACGACAGGTGAGAACAAGAGGTGGTCAGCGTTGGCAAATTGAAGCATCTTATCCACCTCTTAACAGAACAGACTTTGCACCATTATGGGCATTTGCTCAAAAACAAAAAGGTCAGTTTGGTAGCTTTGCATACACACCACCTGTTTATTCAAATTCAAGTGGCACAGCAAGTGGTACTTTATTAGTTAATAATAGTAGTGGTTATGTAGCAGGAACATCGACAGTTACAGCAGATGGACTTACAGGAACGCTTAAAGCAGGTGACTTCATTAAATTTGCAGGTCATGATAAAGTTTACTCAGTTGTTGCAGATGGTTCTACATCTTTAATTATTGAGCCACCTTTAAATGAGGCTGTTGCAAATAATGAAGCTATTACCTACAATGCAGTTCCGTTTACTATGGCATTTACATCTGATACACAAAATATGACTGTAGGTGTTAATGGTTTTGTTAATTACAGTGTCAAATTAATTGAGGTTGTTTAATGGACAGAGGCTCTACCACAGCGTTTCAACAAGAGGTTGTAAAGTCAGCTAATAGACCTGTTCACCTTGCAGAAGTTATCTTTGATGATGAAACCGTTAGAATGAACGATGGTTATAAGGACATCACCTATAGTGGTAACAATTATGTGGCAGTTGGTCATTTCATGGGTTTTTCAAACATCCAAGAAGAAGTACAAGTGATTGTTAGTAAAGTAACACTAAGTCTTTCAGGTGTTGACCAGTCAATGATTTCAAGATTCCTTAATAAAGAGTACATTGACCGAACAGTCAAAATATACACAGCGTTTTTAAATGCCTCTCAGAGTCTTATTGCTAATCCAGTTCTTATTTTTGAAGGAAGAATGGATGCACCAGTAATTACAGATGACCCTGTAGGTGGCAAATCTTTAATATCAGTAACAGCTACAAACACTTGGGTAGACTTTTCACGCAAAACAGGTAGACACACAAACCATGAAGAACAGCAGATATTTTTTGCAGGAGATAAAGGCTTTGAGTATGCTTCCGAAATTGTAAAAGATATTGTGTGGGGGAAGGCAGGTTGAACCCGAATGTTGAAATTAAACTAAAAAATTATGTTGAATCTCAGATAGGGTTGCCCTTTGAGTTTGGTGTAAATGATTGTCCTTTATTTACGCTTGGTGCAATTGACATCATGCTTGACACTGAATACAAGAAAGACTTTGTTGGTAAATGGAAAGACCAAAAAACTGCGTGGAAATACGCAAAAAAACATGGTGATATATATGAACATTTACTAAAATGGGGTTTTAAAAGAGTCAATATACAATTCATTCAAATTGGTGACATCATTATCATGGCACAAGATTTAGCACATGCAAAAAAATGGAGAAGCGTTGCTGTTTGTATGGGTTCTCAGGTTGCTATAGTTACAGAAGATTATGGAGTGCAATTAGTCAATATAAGAGAAGTACCTAATGTTACAGGAGTAGTCAGATGGCAGTAAGTGTTATATCAATAGGTGCATCGGTAGCCTCTACTTATATTGCAGGTGCAATAGGTGGTGTAACTGGACAAATTGTAGGAGCAGTTGTAGGTACAGTTATTGCAGGTGCTTTATCAGGTCGAGAACAACAAGAGCAAGAATTAGACCAGATTGCACAACAACAAGCTAGTGCATTATTAAACAAGGCTTCAAATAATGCTCCACTCCCAGTTGTTTACGGATTGCGTAAAGTTGGTGGTACTCGTGTCTTTATGGAAACAAGTGGTACTGATAATGAGTATCTTCATGTCATTATTGCTATGACAGAGGGCGAAATTAACTCATTTGAGAATGTTTATCTAAATGACATAATATCAACTGACTCAAGATTTTCAGGTGTCTTAAATGTCTATACACACAATGGTGCAGATAATCAGACTGCTGACTCAAATTTAGTTGCCGATGTACCAAACTGGACATCCAACCATAGACTGCGTGGCACATCATATGTGTATTGTAAATTAAAGTTCGACCAAGATGCTTACTCAGGTGGTTTACCAACAATAACTGCTGACATAAAAGGCACAAAAGTTTATGACCCAAGAAATAGTGCTACTGTATGGAGTGATAACCCAATCCTATGTATTAGAGATTATTTAACAAATACAAGGTATGGTCGTGGCATTGAAACATCTCTAATTGATGATGCCTCTTTTATTGCTTCAGCTAATTACTGTGATGCAACTGTGACTATTGGTGGTGTTACTAAGAAAAGATACACGACAAATGGTTTAGTCAATACTTCACAAGGCTCAATGACCATCTTAAAGCAACTGCTTACATCTTGTAGAGGCTTTCTTGTGTTTAGTGGTGGAAAGTATAAGATGATTATTGATAAGCCTGAAACAGCTAATTTTACTTTTGATGAAGATAATATTCTAGGTGCTTGGACTATATCTCTTGGAACTAAAAACAATCAATACAACAGAATTAGAGCAAATTTTATTAATGAGAATAAAAATTATCAACCTGACATTGCTGTTGTTGAATCATCAGCATTAAGAACAATTGACAACGGTTTATTGTTAGAGAAAACAATTAGCTTACCTTACACAACAGATATTGACAGAGCAAAAATGATTACAACTGTCAATTTAAACCAATCAAGACAAAAAATAAGCTGTGAATTTTTAGCAACTGTTGAAGGATTAAGAGCAGAAGTCGGTGATGTAGTTTATATCAAGCACTCTACAGTTGGTTGGCAATTCCTAAATGCAAATGCAGGTAAAAGATTTAGAATTATAAAACTGGCTTTACAGAATAATGATGAGGTCAGAGTTACAGCAGTTGAATATTCTGATGATTCATATGACTTCGGCACAATTTTTGTAAGCGATACAGCACCAAACACAAACTTACCTGATGTAACGCAAACCAAAATACCAGTAAACCTTGTTGTTACTGAAGAACTTTATGTAACTAACACAAGTCAAGGTGCGCAAGTAAGAGCAAATTTATCATGGACAAAGCCAACAGATGCCTTTATTGATTCGTATGAAGTTGAATATCAACAAGGGTCAGGTAGTTTTCAGTTTGTAACGCAAACAAGACAAACAACAGCAGAAGTTAATAACTTACAAGCAGGTTCATTTACATTTAGAGTTCGTTCAGTTAATACAGTAGGAGTTAGGTCAGCATACACCACCACAACATCTGTTTTAGCAGGATTGACTACACCACCTGCACAAATAACTAATTTCTCTGTTAGAGCAATTGATGGTTCAGCACACTTACAATGGGATAGGTCTGAAGATTTAGATGTATTGCATGGTGGTTTTATACGAGTACGACACAGTAATTTAATAACTGGAGCAACATGGGCAGGTGGCTCAAACATTGGTAAGGCTAGTAGTGGTACAACAACGCATACTGTATTGCCATTGTTATCTGGTACATACATGATTAAAGCTGTTGACTCAGCAGGAAACTTTGCTACAAACTCAACTAATGCTGTAACAACTGTACCAAACATTTTAGATTTTAATGTCGTTTTAACGCAAACAGAGTCACCAAACTTTACTGGTGTTTTAGATGACATGGTAAAAGTAGGTAATGTAATAAGACTTGCTGAAGCACCATTTTTTGTTATTTCTGAAGCAGGTGACCAGATAATTACAGAAGATGGTTTATTTGATATTGAAACTGAAAATGGTCAAACAGGATTAGCAGATTCTTTAGGTGAATATTATTTTGCGACAACTCCAGACTTAGGTGCAGTTTATACCTCTCGTGTGTCAGCTAATTTGCAATATTCTGGTTTTGTTGCATCAGACTTAATAGATAGCAGAACATCATTAGTAGACACATGGAGTAATTGGGATGGTGAGCCTTCAGATAAAGTAAATGCTGATTTATACATGAGGCATACGGAAGGCAATCCGAGTAGCAACCCAACATATACAGCATGGCAACCTTTAATTATTGGTGACTTTAAAGCTAGAGCCTATCAGTTTAAAGTAATAGCTACAACAAGTGACCCATCAAGAAACTTAGATATTTCTACATTAGGTATACAAATTGATATGCCAGACAGAAACGAAAGAGCGCAAAATATTACAGTACCTACAAGTGGTTTAAATGTTACTTATGCAAACGCATTTAAAGAAACACCATTCTTAGGAATTACAGGACAAAATATGGATGACCATCAATACTGGACTCTATCAAATGAATCTAGGACAGGTTTTAGCATTATAATATACGATAATAACAACAATCAAAATGTTTCTAAAAACATTAACTGGATTGCTACAGGATTCGGGAGAGCAGTATGAGTCAGCACGATTACATAATTGACAATGGTACAGGTTCGGCAGTTAGAGCAGACATTAACTCAGCACTTACAGCGATTGCAGGTGCTAATAGTGGAGCAAACGCTCCAAGTACAACTTATGCTTATCAGTTATGGGCAGATACAACAAGTGGCAATCTTAAAATAAGAAACGGTGGTAACTCAGCATGGATTGAAGTTGGTGCTTTAGCAAGTGCTAATTTAGGATTAATGTTGGCTACAAGATTTCCAAATGTAAATGCCAATATTACTGCAAGTGATGAGGAATTAAATAAGTTAGATGGAGTGACAGCAACAACGACAGAGTTAAATTTATTAGCAGGAGCAACACAACTTGGAGTTGTTATGACTGCAATTTATCCTGTTGGCTGTGTGTTTACTTCTGTTGTGAGTACAAACCCTGCAACGCTTTTGGCAGGAATGAGTGGTACAACATGGGTATCATTTGGAAGTGGTAGGACATTAGTAGGTTTAGATTCTGGTGATGCTGACTTTAACTCAGTTGAAGAAACAGGTGGTGCAAAAACTGATAGCACTACTGTAAGTAGTACATCACTTACAGAATCACAAATTCCAAGTCACAGACATGAAACAATACATGGTCATGCAAGTGGCTCAAGTAGACCAAATAGCTTTAGTGGTATTAGTGGCAATGTTGGTGGTAGTAATTTCGGTGGTGGTACAACAGATGATGCGTGGGGTACATCTTATTCAAAAAATACTGGTGGTGGTAGTGGTCATAACCACACAAACACAAACTCTACTGTACAGCCTTATATTGTAGTTTACTTTTGGAAAAGGACAGGATAATGGCAGATAAAAAGATTAGTGAACTAACAGCCTTAACTACCTCAGATGGTGCTGAAGAACTGATAATCAATGATGGTGGTACAAGTAAAAAGATAACTATATCGAATGCTAACAAAAAGCTGTTTGATGGCGCAAATGTAAAATTGCAAACAACAAGTGGTGGTGTTACAATAACAGGTACTGCCACAGCTACAGCATTCGCAGGAGATGGCTCTGCTTTAACTGGGATAACAACCTTACCAAGTCAATCATCAAATAGTGGTAAATTCTTAACAACAAATGGTAGTGTAGCTTCATGGGCAGTTGTTGATGCGTTGCCTACACAAACAAATAATAGTGGTAAGTTTTTAACAACAAACGGTTCAGTTGCTTCTTGGACTACGATTTCAACAGGTAGTGTCACAACTAATGGTGGATGGGAACACGCACACACAATAGCAAGTAACTATACGGTAGCTTCGGGCAACAACTTAATTTCAGCGAGTCCTGTGAGTGTTGCCAGTGGGGTAAGCGTTACAATACCAAGTGGAAGCACATGGGTATTAGCATAGGAGAATTATGAGTAAAATTAAATTTCAAGGTAACGCAAGTGGAACAGGTGTTTTAACTATTACCTCGCCAAACACTAATGCTGACAGAACGATTACCTTACCTGATGAAGATGTTACTTTAGGCGGTGGTGTATCTGGAATTGTAAGTAGTGCTGATGCTACTGCTA